>FTCV01002575.1_pt1 | contig 39402 bp, 23 predicted proteins | sample 1639691 | NCBI WGS metagenome assembly FTCV01 (sample SAMEA3914864, study PRJEB12502) | metagenome | biome: forest; material: soil | place: USA | collected 2012-03-12 | depth 0.3 m
CCCCGGAGCATTCGAGCCCGCCGATCCTTCGCCCGCCCCGCCAGCGCCGCCCGCATTCGCCGATGCCTTGGCCAAAGCGCTGCCGCCCACACCACCAACGGCGGAATTCGACAAAAAGGCCGTATGACTAATGTTGAGTGTCCCGGCATTGAAAATCGCTCCACCCACACCCGCCGAGCCGCCGCCGGCGCCATCAAATGCGTTGCCGCCATTGAAGCCCGCGGCAAGGCCGCCCTTCAGCGTAAGATTATCCAGCGTCAAGCTCCCATTGTTGGTCACGTAAAACAGACGAAACGCCGCATCCCCGGCGTCGCGTTGAATCGTAATCCCGGCGCCGCCTTCGATGGTCAGCGAACCGGAAATCTTGAAAGCTGTCGGACCAACATTGCCGTTGCTCGTACCGGCGTCGAAGTTAAATCCCGAAGTCAAATGAATGACTTGCCCGGCGAGACTGGCGGCAAACTCGATTGTGTCGTTCGAGCCGTAAGGTCCGCCCAGGTTTGCCGTGTCGGCATTGATCGAGTGCCCGGCGCTGATCGCCGCAAGCGCTTCCGGAAGACTGAGCCCGCCGTCGACCAGAACCTTATCACTGAGGCTGTTTACGACAAGTGTCGCAGGAGCAATGCGCGGCTCCAGTCGCTCCAGTGTTGCCCACGAAATCCCAGGCGCAGGAAGCTTGGATTTGCGCAGGAGAAATTCGCGGAGCCGGCAAGCCTTTTTATACAGGGCGACGCGGCAACGGTGAAAGAAACGGAGACGAGCAAAACGCCGGAGCTTCATGGGATGGATAAGGGCTAGGGATGATTAGCGAACGAACGACGGGAGCAGATGCCATTCCGTCCGGGTGGGCAAACACGGGGGGAGATTACGGCGCCTACTAACGAGCACCTCCACTCCTTGGCAGAAGTAGCAGGGCAACGTCAATCAGATAATATAATTTAAAATACAGGAAAACTCCCTACTCCCCCTTCGAATAAATGCCTACTCCTGCAGGTGATAATTAATACATCACTCTCTGTGGTCCTTTGGACGCATTGAAAATCCGACACAGCGACAAAAGAAAACGCCACATTAATAATGACGTTTTCCTTGTCGGCTCGAATTAAGCGTGCTACTGGTCAAGGCAACACCCCACCCCTCTGCCCCGCTGGCTGTCCCCAGCAAACCTATGTCAAAGCGAACGCTGTGTCCGCAATGCGGCTCAAGTTATTCCCTAAGGCAGGTCGAAATCGACCACCGCCTGCATGCGGCTCTTACCATCGTGACCGCAGGTCTCTGGGGATTCAGCTGGCTTGCTCTATCCATGGGGAAATGGCGCTGGCCCCTCGAATGCCGCCGCTGTGGAGCGCGGCCGGAGAAGTCGGCCGGAATTGAAGGCGGGGAGCCCCTGGAAACTGAAAGCTCCGACGCGCGGCCCGAGAAGACAACAACCGCCGGGACAGCTCGGACAAGCTCCATTCTCCAAGCGCAAACAATGGGCACAGGATCAGCCAAAAGCGTGGATCCCATGGTGCAAAGCCCGTATCCGCACTGACTCTGAGACCCGCAGCGACATAGCCGACCAAAAAGAGCGCGCGGGAGGATTTAATGAATTTAACCCGCTGAATGCGCTGGCGATGCTGCTGGGCGATCACGAAAGTATAAAATAGCGGTTGCACCTGAGTGATGGTTTTGAGCATATGCGCACGGGTTAGTGGTTTGGGTTATCGAGGAACGTGTTCAAGTGAACACATACGCGGCGGCGACGCAATCCTTTTTTTCCGCAGCGACGATTTTGAGGATGCGTGCAGGTGCGCCAAATGATTGAGCTTGGAAAAGCCTTCAGGGTAAAAGCGGCTTCCACTTTCCAAGATCGAACTGCGTTTATTTAGCAGCAGCTCGTTCACGACAAATGCCCCGCTCCGGGCAAAGACACTGTGCGACGCTTGTCGCAGATTCTTCTCCCCCCGCGGCTCGATCGCTTTTGGAAGCTGTGCGGCCGGGGAAGCAGCCATTGTCTTTATCTACCCAGCGCCCTAGAGCCGAGGCTCACGCGTTTCCTACCTTCCTTATCCCTTTCACCGGACTTACCCCCGTCGCATAACCATTCTCATCTCCGGACGGGCCACCTTCACGCGACGCGTGCCGCGCTTCTTCACCTGTCGTTTCCACGTTTGGCCCGTCCAGATCACCCGGCGGCGGCGCCGGCGCGGGAAGACGGACTCTCCGGTGTGTTATTTCGTTTCCTGTTTTCTCTTCAGAGTACTCGAGAGCGCGCCCACGCGTTGTCGCATGATTTTGCCCGGCTTGAATTTAACGGTCGCTCGCGCAGGAATGATGAATTCGCTGCCCTGTTCATTGGGATTGCGCCCGACGCGCGGCTTGGTCAGCCGCACTTCCAGCACGCCGAAGTTCCGTAGCTCTACGGTGTCGCCCCGCGCAAGCGAGGCCGTAATGTGATCAAGGGTGCGTTGTACCACATCGAAAACGGTGCTCTGCACGAGCCCGGTTTCGTTGCTGATCTGAACGACGAGGTCCCTTTTCGTCAAAGTGCCCATACGGAGGCACTTAAGCGGGTTGCTCTTCGTCCGGCAAGTCAGCTTTTCTGAAATATGCCGGCGCGATCTCGGCCGCGGTCTTGAAATGGGTCTTGGCTACTTTGCCCAGAAATTCCGGCCCGTTCTTGGCCACCAGGTCCCGGGCCGCCTCCTTTACCGCCGCCGAGGCCCCGCGCGGCAGTTCCCGCCCATATTGCTTCTGGGCATCGCGCAGCCAGTCGATGAATTTTTCGCGCGCCAGAATGGACGCCGCAGCGACCGCCAGATCGCTTTCCGCCTTGGTCCGCTGCTCCAACTCGATGCCCCGCCCTTTGGTTAGCAAGGCCCGCTGAATGAGCCGCGGATTAGCAAACTGATCGCTCAGCGCGCGCGGGCAGTCGGGCCGCATTTCCAATAGATTCTCGATCACCCGCGCATGCCCCCAGGCCAGTAATTGATTGAGGTTCCCGAACTTCTGGTACAGCTGGTTGTATTTCTCCGGACCGATCGCCACCACACTGACGATCATGCCGGGAGCATTCCGAATGACCCTGGCCAGCTCGCGAATCCGCTGATCCGAGCCAATCCGTTTCGAATCCTGGATGCCCGCCTGCAAGAAATGCCGGGCGATGCCGGCATCGGTATAGGCGCCAGCAATGACCAAGGGGCCAAAAAAGTCGCCCTTGCCACTTTCATCGACGCCAAAATGGGGGGCAAACATCGCCGGGTTCTGTTCCTCCTCATAGCCGGTCGTCAGCGCGCCGAGAATTTCCGGTTCGAGAGTGAATTCGAGGAATTCCTGAGTGCCCTTGCCCTGCACCACGATCTTCGGCCCCTTCTGGTAGACAGCCACCGTCAGTTTGTCGTGCTGCGCGAAGTAGAGCATGTACTGCCGCTCCGAGAATTCCCAACCTCGCCCGAGCAGCAGGGCCTTGAGCTTGGTCGCCTGCTCCATGGTGAGCGGGCAGGTGTGGAGCGTCTTGGGCGGCGGTTGAGGGCTTGTCGGCATGGGGTCTCGCACGCATTGTTCCCGACCTTTCCATGCCGCGCAAAGCGAAAGAACTCCCCGCTCCGCCCCCAGCCGTCTCCTTTCCCCATCCACAGACGCTGCGCAGCGCGCTCGCGAAGTGGTTTGCCCGGCAGGGCCGCGACCTCCCGTGGCGGCGCACGCACGATCCGTACGCCATCCTGGTTTCGGAGTTCATGCTCCAGCAGACCCAGGTAGCCACCGTGCGGCCCTACTACGAGCGATGGCTGGTGCGCTTTCCCGACTTCACCGCCCTGGCCGCTGCGCTGGAGCCGGAGGTATTGCACGCCTGGCAGGGGCTGGGCTACTACGCTCGCGCGCGCAATCTGCATCGCGCGGCCAAGCAGGTGGCCCAGCGACACGGCGGCGTCTTGCCAGGAGATCTCGAAGCCATTTCCCAGCTTCCCGGCGTGGGCCGATATACCGCCGGCGCCGTGGCGAGCTTTGCCTTCGACCTACCCGCCGCCGCGGTCGACGCCAATATCGCGCGGGTGCTGGCCCGCCTCTCCAACTATCGCGAGCCCATCGATTCCTCGTCGGGCATCGCCCATCTTTGGGCCGTCGCAGAAATGCTTATGCCGGCGAAAGTCGGCCGCACACATAACTCCGCGCTCATGGAATTGGGCGCCCTCATCTGCACTCCACGAAAGCCTGCGTGCATGATTTGCCCCGTTCGAGCGCACTGCCTGGCGTCGGATCCCGAATCGCTGCCGGTGAAAAAAGCCGCCCGCAAAACAGTTGCCCTGGAGGAAAACTGCGGCTGGATCGTCGCCAAAGGCCGGCTCTTGCTCGAACGCCAGACCGGCTCGCGCTGGCGCGGGCTTTGGAAGCTGCCGCGCCTCACCGAATCGCCCGACGGCGGGGAACCGCTTTACCAGGCGGATTATCCTTTCACCCACCATCGCGTCACTTTGCGGGTCTTCTGCACGAAAGCCTCGCCCGAACCCGCAGCCAATTTACAATGGTTCGACGCACCCGGCATTGAAGCCTGCGCCATGGCTGCCCCGCATCGCCGTGCGGTCACGGCGTTGCGTCAGATGCACGGGAAGAATGTTGGTTCCGTAAAATAGCCAACTACCCGTCCCCTATTTCTTCAACGGCGGCGGCGCGCCGCCGGGCTGCGCAGCGAGCAATTGATTGAGCAACTCGCTCTTCGGCGGGACGAAGACGATGCGTGCATCTCCAGCGAGGATCTTCTGCATTTCCAGGATCTCGAACATCGCGTTCACGATCTCCTCATCTTGCGAGATCTGCTGCAGCGCTTCGCCCACGATTCGCGGGCGCATGGCCGCTGCCTTGGCAAATTCCACCGCCGCCTGCCGTTCTGCCGTGCTCGTGATGATGCTCACCTGGTTGGCGCCATCCTGCTTGATGGCGCTCGTGACTTGGCGGAGCCGGTTCACGACCTTTTCCTCGATCTGTCGAATCATGGCGGCATCGCGGAAATGCACCTTTCGGACATAAACGCTGCCCAGATCATAGCCCCATTCACGCGATTTCGGGGCCACTTCGGCGCGAACCGTGAGCGACATGGCGTGGCGATTTTCCAGCATTTCGCCGAGCGGCATATTGCTCAGGCAGCGCACCGTGGAACTGCTCACATTCGCGCTGAGCGATCCGCGCGGGTCGGTATTCTTGAAGAGATAGCCGATCGGATCGCTGATGAACATTTCATACCAGATGCCGATGCCCATCGGCGCGCCTTCCTCGCTATTCACCGGCTGGCTGCGGAGATAGGTCTGGTCGAGACGCAGGTCGAGCACGTGGCGCTGTCCAAGCCAGTTCACGATCGGCGCGGCCAAGCCGAGCCGGATCCAAAGGAAATAGATGCCCGGCTCATTCAATACGGCGAGCACCTTGCCGAAAAGCACATACACATGGCAGGTGCCTTCCTCGACGATGGCGTAGACGCCGAAGGCGCGAATGATCGCAAAAAGGATCGGAACGATGATGAATAGGCCAAAAAAAGCGGAGGCCGCCGCGACGAGAAAGTTCATGCTTTATCCTCCAAAACGACTTGGCTGGCGCGCTCGAGCAATTTGAGCCGCACGTTGCGAATGTAAGCCATGAGCGCCCCGGCTCCGCTGCTGCGCAGCGCTGAGAGCTGGGCAGAAAGCGCGCGCAGCGGTTCGACTTCGGCTTGCGCATTGAGCGTCTCGATTTCGACGGCGCGCCGGGATTGAACGATCTTCTGGTCGGCGGAGGCTTGCGCGAGGCTGATGTCGCTGGAGACCTGGTTGTGCGCTGTGTTGATTGCCGCGAGCGCGCTTTCCACTTCCAGGGGCGGGTCGATGCCGGTGATGAGCGAGGCATCGAGCGAGATGCCGTAGCGGGCCGCCGAAACCGCGCATTCCTGCTCCATGAGTTCGTTCAGCGAAGACAGATTTTTGCGCAGGTCATTGATCGAGATGCCCGCGACGGTTGGGCCCGCCCCGGCCAGATCCTGCACCGGCGCGGTAAAATTCGCGATACGCTCGCGCAAGACACTCACGAAGTAACCCATGACGTGCACGATGGGCCGCTTCACTCCGAAGAGATAGGCATACATATTCCGCTCACACACTCGGTATCGAATTTGCCCGGTGAGTCCGGTATCCAGCTGATCCTTGGTCACGGCATTGACCTGCGTGCCGCCCTGGTTCGCCTTCGGGTTATCCGGATCGAAGGCCATATTGAGCGTCTGTGTCGCGATGGAGACCTTGTGCACGCGTTCCCACGGCCAGCGAAAGTACGGCCCGCCGGGCGGAATGACCCGGACTTGCGGGTATTTATAGCGTTCGCGCTCCTCCGGATTGAGACGCTCGGCGATGGGATCCTCGAGCGTCGTCTGGTGACCGAGCCTCTCGGCACGGCCAAAGATGGTCTTCACCGCGCGCTCGTTTTGATCGACGGTATAGAGCCCGGCGACAAGATAGCGGACGAGAAACCAGGCGATAAACCCAAAAAAGAGGCCAAGGAGGACGGCAGTCATACGGTGAGGGTTGCGAAACTGGATTTAACGTATGCTTGTACGAAGGGAAGCCCAAAAGCGATGCAACCGATTTCACCGAATGCGGCGCGCTTTGCCCGACGCGAGAATCCGAGGTATAGCTCTCGCCGCATATGGAATTTGACCTCATCGGCAAACACGCCGACCGCGCCTATCCGATCCTGGCCAGCCTCATCACCCCTCGCCCCATCGCCCTGGTGACAACCGTCAACGCAGATGGGGTCGTCAATGCCGCGCCCTTCAGCTTTTTCAATGTGCTGGGCGCCGAGCCGCCCATCATCGCCGTGGCTCCCGGAGATCGTCCCGACGGCACGCCGAAAGACACCGCCCTCAATATCCGGCTCGGTCACGAGTTCGTCGTAAACCTCGTGGATGAAACGATCGCCGAGGCGATGAATAGGTGCGCCGCCTCTATTCCCTACGGTCAGAACGAACTCGACGTCGCCGGCCTCTCCACGCTTCCTTCCTCCGTCGTGAAGCCGCCCCGCATCGCCGAGGCGCCGGCGAGTTTCGAGTGCAAAGAATGGGGAACTCTGCAAATCGGCAAAAACCGCGTGATCATCGGCCTCGTCGAGCGCGCGCACGTCCGCGACGAATTCGTCGACTCTGAGACCCTCCGCATCCGCTCCGACCAATTCCACGTGATCGGCCGCATGGCCTCGCCGCACTGGTATTGCAAGACCCGGGATCGGTTTGAGATGATTCGGCCGGCGTAAGGGGTTATCCGGCGCGCACTCGCCTGCCGGAGCATTCAAGGCTAAAGAATATTCCAGCCGCGCGGGCCGGCAAACCGCTTCGGATGCGACATCCGTCATGCGTCGGGGGTTTAGGAGGTCACTTTTCAGGGACCTACCCCGATATTCAGGGGCGCCGATTCCAGGTTTACTCCTTACCCATCGCGGTCGCCGCCAAGCTCCCGGGCTTCGAGCCCACCCTCGAGACATGGAAATATAGATGGTCTCGCGGGCGAATACTAGCATCCGGGAGATGCCTTCGCGCCGCGACGGTCGGAATCAATAAACCCAAGTTCAATCCCATCCCAAACCTCGCCAATCGGCCGCACTTCAGGATATGTCCAAACACCCACTCATTCTCGCCGTGTCGATCGCGGCGATCGCCGGAACATCTGTTTCCCTACATGCAGAGGGGGTTACAGAAGCTCAATACAAGAAATTGCAGCAACAGGTCGCCGAGCTCACTGCGGAGGTCCATGCGTTAAAACTGGCTTCGTCGAGCGCCAGCGCCCCCGCGAAGAAAACCAAAGCCGCATCGGGCAAGGGCGCCGCCGTCGCTTCCTCTCAGCCGAGCGCCAAGGGCGAAGCAAACGCCGAACTCAACTCTTCCGTCGGCGACCTCAAGGATTCCAGCGGCGATCTTCAACTCAAGAAGATCAGCGATGCATTCGATGTGCCCGAATCGCCGGCCGCGGGCGTCCTCGGGGTTTCCGCCTCGAAAGTCCAGCACATCCAGACACCGAAACAGCTCATCGCCACCGCCATCAACGGATTGGACGACCATGGCCACTTCCAGACCGGAACGGCCATCGATTTCTCGCCAGGACAATATCTTTTGGGAGATCGGCCGGCCCGGGATTTCCGGTATACACCACCCGCCCATCAAGGTGATTCGCTTTGGACTCAGGAAAATATCCACACCTGGTTTCTCCGCACGGCCGCGCGCACACAAATCTCCTTTGCCAGCATAAAGGGAACAACCGATTCCGACAAATCGAGCAAGATCGCGCTCGGCATCCACTCCGTGCTCGTCAACGGCGACGACGCCCTGGGCAACGCGAGCGCAGCGCAAACCGAAGACGATTTTGTCCTCACCCCGCGTGGCCGTCCTTTGGATCACTATGGCAGAAGCTTGAACGAGTATGTGCGAGTCACAAACGCCGGCTCCAACACATTCCTCAACGCCATGTACGATCATGCGGCCTGGGCCGTCGGCGCCGCGCCCGAGTGGATCGCCCCGGACGATAACTCCGGCTACAATTACGCGGGAACGACCGCTTGGAGCTCCTTTTCCTACAAACCAACCCGGGCCGGCGGCAGCACGGACTCCAAGGACACCGCCGAGCCGGCGAGCTTTCAAGATTGGTTTCGCGATACGCAGTTCATTGTCGATACCATCTATCACAATGATCAAACTGTGATGCCATCGGACTCCTCCGCCGCAGCGAGCGCCAAGGGCGGCTCGATCAAGGAAGACTCTTTACTCGTGATTGGCGGCCTTCGCTTCGGCACCCGCGATTTCAATGCCACGGCGACCGCCGCCTACATGAACATCCACGAGCATGGCATCGGCTCCGACTCGGCGTATCGCTTCACACTTTCCGCCGAAAAGCGCATCAGTTCGAACAGCTGGCTCACTATCGCCGTCAGTAAGGATGCCGGCAATAGTCTCGACAAGAATGCCACCCTCGTGCTTGGCGGCGTGAAGATCGGCCTCGGCGGACGCGACTTCACGATCACGGAGCAGAAGACCCGGGCCCAGGAATTCAAAGCCCAATAGCTGCCAAATGCATTTCGCGATCAGGCGTTTGGCGCGGCGTCTCCTGCGGCTGGCCGGTTGGAGCCTGGGTTCTGCCGCAGCGCTTCTTACGGCCGAGCAGCCCGCGTATCTGCTCGGCGATCGCTTCCGCGGCCCCGAAGGCATCGTCGCAGACCGGTCCGGAGCACTCTATGCTTCGGATCAGGGCGATACGGGAATCATCCGCCAATATGTGAAGGGCGAGTGGCGCGTATTCTTCGAATTCGGCAGCCGCCTCGGCGCCACTCGTCGCGAGCGACCGCTCCTCGGGCTCGGCATCGATCGAGCGGGCAATCTCTATGCGTGCGCCCCAAAATATCGAGGCGGGGCCGTCATTCGCATTCCGATGGGGCATTCGGATCAAGCCTCCGTCTTCGCCACGCAACTAGGTTTCCCCAATGGCCTGATCGCCGACGGCAGATTTCTGTACGTGACCGACACCCAGGTCTTTTCACACGGACATATTTATAAGTTGCCCCTCGATCGGTATTCCAGCCGGGCGCCATTGCCCTCGGAGACCTTTCCTTCGCCGTTTCCCCTGGCAAATGGAATTGCCCTCTCTCCGAATGGACAGACGCTTTATGTCGTGCACTCCAGGCTTTGGCAGGTCAGTCACCTCTCAGCGATCGCTGTGTCGACGATGGATCCCAGCGCTGAGGCGTCGCTGCCCGGTCTCTGCGACGGGATTGGCCTGTTTCAAGGCCGCCTCTGGGTCTGCCAGCAGCGGCCTGGCGGCATCTTCCTGCTTGATCCGCACGAACTCGAGCATCACTCCACCCTACTTCTTGCACCCGGCATAGACGGCCCTATCCACCCAGCTTCCATTGCGTCCTACCATGGCTGCCGCGGGCGCAGTCTCGCCGCGGTTACAGATGTAGCCGACGCAAACCCTCTCATGTATCTTCTCCGCGACACGTTCGGCTGGCCGCTGCCCTGGCATCGCGGGGTTTATGCATTTCCACTTTCAAAACGCTTATGACTGCCCCCCTTCGCACCCTGCTTCCATACCTCCTCTGCGCATTCGCCCTGAATTTCAGGGCTTACGCCGAAACCAAGACCGATGAAAAGCCGCGCACACCTCCGAACATCAAGACGCTCAGCCAGTACGAAATTGGCCGGAGAGCCCGAGGCGAAAAGTATCTCAACCTGCAAGATGAGGAAAAAAAGCGGTGGGTGCTCAACTTACATTGTCTGGCCATCGAGAAGGACGGGATCGCCATAGAACCCTACGCTTATGCGCACGAAGGCCCTCCGGGCCTATTTCCGTACTGGAAAATTCGCTCCTGCGAGAGCCTGCAGGACCGTGACTACCTGATGGGTCACGACGCTTCGCAGCACTTCGGAAATAAAAATAATCGACCAGACGACAAGCCCAATGCTGATGGGCTTTATTTCCCCCTTCGAGACTTGATCGCTCCCGCGATCCTCGAAGCGGCCGAGGCCCGGAACCCCAGCACCCAGCAAAAACTTTTTCCCAAAGGCCTTCTCATCTACGTTCACGGCGGCAATAACTTGATCGCGGGCGCCATCGACAAATGTGAAAAGCTCATCGATCCAATCTGCGACGACGGCTATTATCCACTTTTCGTCTGTTGGAACTCCGAACTCCTCAATTCGTGGTGGGAGGAAGCGCGATACATCCGCAACGGCGTCGACACCCGCGGCAACGACGCAGCCAGCGCATTTTCCGCAGTGACAACTCCCATTTACCTGGGGTCGGATCTCGCCACCGCCGTCGCCCGGGCGCCACGAACGATCCTCGATAACCTTTACAGCGCCGGAAAAGGACATGCGGTGGGGCTCAAGTCAGACGAACTTTACCCTACGGTGCAAGCGGCGCAGTATCGCTACGCTGTTCTCCGCAAGCGCATGAAGTCCGTTCATGGCGCCGCAGCACAAGGCGAACTCGCAGACTGGTTTGACCAAACGTCTGAGAATGATCAATTGCGGCAGGATCGCATGGTGCAGATGTACGACCCCGGTGACGGCATTGAGAAAACGGGCCGCCCCTCTCAATTCAAATCGGCGGCAGATAAAAACTGGCAAAAATGGCAAGCCAAACATGAAAATGCGTTGCCTCTCCTAGTCAGCCAGGGTGATCGAAAAAGCACGGCTACCGACGAAATCAGCCGGATCATAGGGTTTCCTCTAGGCATCGGGGGCAAGGCACTGATTTCCGGTCTGCTCGAAGGCGGCGGCGAAGGCATGTGGAACATGATGTCGCGGCGGACGCGAACCATGTTTTATAACACGAACAGCTTTCAGCCGGGTCACCGCGCGAAATACGACGAATATGACCCGGAATTCTGGGATTCAAACAGCACGGGAATTGGCGGCTTTGCCGTGTTTCTACGGAAGTTGGAACAGCGAGGCCGACAGCTCGAGGTCACCGCAGTGGGTCACAGTATGGGCTCTATGGTGATGAACGAGGCCGTCCGGCGCTTCCCAAACGTCAACTACAAGCGCTTCGTCTATATGGCGCCCGCTTGCAGCATTCGCGATTTCAACGATTCCGTCGTCGCCTACCTCCGGTCGAGCAAAGGCAAAGAGACCGATTGCTTCAATCTTTGCCTCAATCCCCGCGCGGAAAACCTCGAACGCTCGCTCGATGGCGGACGCAATCCCCTCGTCGGAGCCACTCTCGGCGAGATCGTGCCGCGCGGCAGCCTCCTGGTCTGGATCGACGATTGGTTCAATCATCCACAATCGTTTCCCGATCGCACCCTGGGTCAGTTTGAAAATGCCATGCTCGCATCCAAAATGTTTCATCCCGACGTGCAGAGCCGCATCCACATGCTGGCCTTCGGGCTGAATCCCGGCCCGCGGCCCGGAGATGATAACGACCCGGGACCACAAGAACACGCCGATTTCAGCGGCTACACTTTCTGGAAAAAGGAATTCTATTTGCTGCCAGCCGATGCCAGTCGCGGGGTCTACAAGCTCCTGGGATCTGATTTACACGTAAATCCCAAAGCCAATTCTTCACATCCGAGCCGTTTACCTGTGAGGTGAGAATCAGAGATCCCGACCCGCCATCCCCGCAGCTACCAGCGTGTCCCGCCAATCTATTCGATCCGGATAAGTAGTCGAAAATCGCCCCCGTCCAATCGTCCTCGAAAATTCCCATTGGCGCTGTTGTCGGCCTTCTGGGAGATTTTAGACAAACCTCCACCGACGAATCCGGTATACTCCCACATGAACATCTACGCCTTCTCCGCTTCCCGCCGCAGCTTCCTGCGCAGAGCCTCCTTTGCCGCGGCGTTCTTCACGACACCCGGTCTCTTTGCCGAGCAGCTCCTGCGGACTCCTCCCCAGACGGAAGGGCCATTCTACCCCGATCACCTACCGCTGGACACGGATAATGACCTCATTATCGTCAACGACTCGCTCACGCCGGCGGTGGGCGAGATCACCTACCTCAGCGGGCGAGTGCTCGATCCTCAGGGCGAGCCGGTCCGAAATGCCCTGGTGGAAATCTGGCAGTGCGATCACGGCGGCGCGTACTTCCACAGCCGCACCGGAAATGCCGACCACCGCGACAAAAATTTCCAGGGCTTCGGGCGCTTCCTCACCGGCTCAAGCGGCGAGTACCTGTTCCGGACCATCAAGCCGGTCTCCTATCCCGGCCGTTGCCCGCACGTTCATTTCAAGATCAAGGGACACGGGCACGAGTTGCTCACCACCCAGTGCTATATCAAAGGCTGCCCGGACAACGACCGGGACGGCGTTTATCGAGACCTGAAAACCGACCAGGATCGCGCCGCCGTAACCGTGGACTTCGCGCCTCTGGCACAGGCCAAAGCCGGAGAGTTGGCGGCGAAATTCGACGTTGTCCTCGGCGCCACTCCCGAGGGATAAAAAATCAGCGGGAACGGCCGCCAAAAGACGACCGCTCCCGCCTCTCCCTCAATTTTGGGCGCGGAATTTGCCATTTCCTCTCCCGTATTGAACCCGCCCGATTGACCGGGCGGGTCACTTCCTCTGCGTCGCGACTTGCAACTCAGTAGACGAACACGTTGTCGAAGACGCCCGCAGACCCAAAGGTCCTAAGGCCAATTTGACCCGAGCTGAATCTCGAGTCGTTCACATTGATTACCGGGGCGGCCATGCTGTCCACGAACACCTTGATGTTCGTCCCGGTGCACACCACCTTCATATGGTGCAAGACATTGGCCGCCAGCGTTGCCGAAATCGTCGACAATCCTGTCCAACCGTTATCCATTTTGCCGAAGGTCACTTTGACAGAACTGATGCCTGCATAGTATCCCGACAAGGCATTCGTTCCGACCGCCGGATTGCTCGCACGAAAGAGCACCCCTGCTTCGCCGCCATTGAAGGCGACATCGGCATCGAGAGTCAAATCGCCAAAACTATTGTCGTCGAGAAGTGCTTTTACATCGCCATTTGACGGCACGGTATATTGCCCTGCATTGACCGTCCATGTGCCCCCATACGTGGACCATCCCGTTGCGGCGCCGCTGGCAAAGTCCGACGCATACTTCAGCGAACCCATCGCCACATTGTCAAAGGCACAGGTGGAATTGAACCCTCTCACTCCTATTCCGCCCGACGCGTTGTCCGCATCCGCCAGGCTGATCTGAGGCGACGTCATGTCGTTGAGATACACATTGATACTGGACCCGATATTGACGACGCGCAGATGTTGCCAGGTGTTCGCCGCGATGGTCGCCGGCGTCGAGGCGAGCTGCGTCCAGTTATCCGCAGCTTTCCCAAGCACGACTGCATTGGAGTGCAGCCCCACATAGTAGCCGAAGTACGCGTCCGCGCCCACCGCCGGATCCATGGTGCGGAAGATGAGCCCTGCGTCACCACCGTTTATCTTTACGTCAGCCTCGTAGATGAAATCTCCGACATTTGAACCGGTGACCACCGATTTGGGACCGGCGCCTGGGTTCACCGAGTATTGCCCCCCTGCCGCCGACCACGTTCCGCCGTAGGGCGTCCAACTGCCGGCCGATCCGCTATCGAAATTGTCACTGAAGGCTGGAGTGATCGGCTCTTCGATGTACAAACCGGCGTCGATATACTGGCCGCCGCCCGCTTGATGGCAGTGAATTGCCAGAAGATTACTCGCATTTGGAACGACTGTATTTTTGGCCGCTTGATAGAGGTAGCGAGATTCGTAGTTCGTAATAAAGCCGCCGTCCGTGAATGCGAGAACGCCATTGATGTAGACGTCCACGTCATTGTCGTGAAATTCGCGCACCACGAGACTTTGGATTTCGCTCGCAGTAATCGCCCCGGGATTGAACGATTTGCGCAGCCATATATCGGAAGTATTCCAGGTCGTGCCAATGTGCTGCGCCGAATTGATCGGCGTTCCAAAGCCGCCATTGCCTTGAGACCAGGCGCTGTCATTGTAGGCGGCTTGGTTCCAATTCGAAGCCGGCGGAGTCGCAGTCGTCGTGATATTATATTTCCACGGTTGCCCGGAAACTTCGGAGGTGGGAACGACCTCGATGAGGTCCGACGTGATGAAATGCAGACGATTGGCCAGCGCGATGGAGTTTGCGTCCTCTTTCAGCAACCGATCATAGGTCATCAACCCATTCAATTCCATCTCCACATCTGAAAGCTGGGTGTAGACCGCCCCGGACATCCCCTTGGCGCGCGCCGACTTGACGAAGTCAATATATTGCGCGTATAGGCTAATCAACTCGGGACCACTATTGACATCATACCGTGATGTCGATGTTTTCCAGGTATGACCCTGGACATAATACGCAATCCCACCGAATTCCCCAGCCGCCGAAGCTTGGGTCGATGATGGCGTCTTCTGCGAAGGCTGAGGGTAGGCATGCTCATCGTGAACATTTCCCGAGCCAAAGTAGGCTCCGCCGCTGGCCTCATTCACCAGCCGGGAAGGATCGGTCGATTGAACGACCGAGACCAGCCGCGCCGTATCAAACTGGCCCTGCGCTTCGTTGAACACGGTCCACAAGACAATCGATGGATGATTCCAGTGCGTCTGAACCATTCGGACCAATTCTGACTCGAACTCTGTCGTATCCACCGGAAGCGGCGCATAATCATAGGAATCCGCCGAGGGCATATCCTGCCACACCAGGAGTCCGAGCTTGTCCGTCCAGTAGTAATAGCGATCCGGCTCCACCTTGATGTGCTTCCGGACCATGTTGAAGCCGAGATTCTTCACGGTCTGCAAGTCATTCTTCATTGCTGCCTCCGTCGGCGCGGTGTAGATTCCATCCGGCCAGAATCCCTGCTCGAGCACCCCCATCTGGAATACAAACCGATTGTTCAGATAGATCTTTTTCAATCCATTCACCGTTCCCAGGCTGATCTTTCTCATCGCGAAATAGCTCGCAACCTGATCGGTCACTACGCCGCCCGACGTCACGGAAAGATTCAGGTTGTAGAGGAAGGGGTTGTCGGGCGACCAGTATTTGGCATTGGGAACTGCGATATTTAGCGCGGCATTGGCCGTCCCACTAAAGGTCTGGACCGTGGCGCCCGTGGATGGATCCGTCACCGTTCCATTCACTGTCGCCGTTGCTCCATTCGTATTCACGGTCAGCTGCAGCGTGTTGTTGTCAATATTTGGGACCATCTTGATATCCTGCGCTCGTACAGTTGATACTGGCTCCAACCAAACCGTCTGCCAGATCCCGGTCGTAGAAGTATACATGATGCCATTCGGGCTATTGCTCTGTTTCCCCCGAGGCTGCCCTCCATCGTTCGTAGGATCGTAGACGCCTACGATGATCTCCTGGGCGCCGCTCGCCGTCAGTTGCGGAGTGATATCAAAGCTAAAGGGATCATAGCCCCCTTTGTGACTCCCCACGCTTTGCCCATTGATGTATACCGTCGCTTGATAGTCCACTGCTCCGAAGTTCAGAATGGTGCGCTTACCGGCCCAGGCTGTCGGAATCGTGAAGGTTCGGCGATACCAGACATACGGTGTCTTAGTCTGCATCACCCCCGAGATCGCAGATTCCACGGGAAACGGCACGAGGATGTCGCCGGTCAAGTTCTGACCTACGGGAACCGATGAACTGGCCGTGGTCGTTTGAAACTGCCAAACACCGTTCAAATTCATCCAATCGGTCCGAACCAACTGTGGGCGTGGATAATCCGGCAGTGGATTGGCCGGATTCACCTGGCTCGCCCACTGGGTCATGATGGGCGCCTGTTTCATCGTATAGGCAGAAGCGGACCACTGCAGTCCGGTGACCAGAAGCAAATTTACCGCAATCCGTCTTAGGAAATGGCCTCCGTGCAATCTGTCGGATCGATTGGAAGCGGAGGATTCACGAAAGCCAAAAAGTCTTGGCCAGTTAATACGATATGTACTCATGGTGAGTTTGTGATGTGTTTGCGGTTGCGGTTTGCTGGTTGGACTGAAAGTTGACCCGCGGCGCCGTACATGGTGCGGAAACGTGAGCGCATGGATTGATGCCGTGTCTTTCTGCGGAAGACGGCTGCGAGAAATTTCAAGCGCGGGCGCTCCTCCGCGCCCGCGCCTGACCTCTGCCAAGGCGGCGTTATTGTGGAATGAGCTTTATGTAATCGAAAGCGATTGAGCGCCCGCCGCTCGCCGAGTTCTTGCCTGCGACCGTAAAGCGGACCAACTTATCGCTGTTCGTATTGAGCGAACAATTGCCAAGGTCGAATTCTTCAAATTGCTCGGTTGAGGAATATTGATCCAGCACCGCGCCGACGTTTGCGAAAACCTTGGAGTCTGCGGATGCGATCGCCATTTGGCATGTGCCGCGCGCAGCTGCCTTTTCGACCCCGACCCGCACGTCATAAGTTCCGGCCCCCACGGCAGGCAGGGTGTAGGTGACCTGCTGACCGGCCGCCGTAGCATTCAGGATTGTTCCTTCGCCCGCGCTGAAGAAGGTCCAGGTGAAAGCCCGATGGGTCACGCCGTTCGTAAACGTTGCCGACAGAGATTCGGTCTCAGCTCGTTGTCCGGCATAGGAGTAGCCGGAATTCACGTTGAAATGATCCCATTTCGTTACGCTGTTGTGTGCCCGGACGCCGACCCCGCCGCTGGCATATTTCGTGTCCGTCGTCGAGATCACCGGCGTCATCATGTTGCTGACAAAGACCTGGATCGAGGGGCCAGCCGCCACGACGCGCACCGGATAGGCGGTGCCCGAGGTGATAGGCATATACGTAATCGCCAATTGGTGGAAGCTGCCATCGGACATCCCCAATTCCACGCCCACGTCCGGGATGAGGCCGACGTAGTAGCCATCATAGCCGTTCGTGGCTACCGAATACTTGCTTGTACGGAAGATCAAGCCGGCATCTCCATTCGAGTCGGAGCCAGGGGTCACATCCGCCTCCACGGTTACGTCCGCGGAAAAGGCCCCCTGGAGGATCGCCATGTTGCCAAGGCCGGAGTTGACGCTGCAGGCGCCATTGGCCGCCGTCCAAGTGCCGCCATAGGTCTGCCAGACATTCCCATCATTCTGGCTGACGGCGCCGACGGGCGGGCTGCCGGACTCGAAACCGACATTGGTAAATTTCTGCGACTGCTCTGCTCCGGCCGTTGTGACCATCGTCAGCGCAACTAGGGTCGCGCCATGACGGCACATCCTTTGCCGCCATGGTGCAGAGCGAAAGCGTAGATATGGGGTGAGATCTATTGTTTTCATTGAATGGGAAGGGAACGGAAGCATTACACTAACGAATATTTTCATCCCGCGTAACTGGCCGGACAGACAGGAACGGCAAAGAAAAGGGAAATTTCTTTCGCTGAGATCGAGCCCATTTTCATCTACATGAAACATCAAACACACAAGCCTGGGGCGCAGCGAAGCAAGCCCCAGGTCTCTCCAAAAAGCGACCAAGCGCTAACGGCGCGTTCCAACGGGCCTCAAAAAGGAGTCGACTATGCCGAAACCTAGGCCTTGCTTCGCTGCGGCCTAGGCTATTATAGGACTTGCCTTTGGCGCTAAACACCGATTCACGGCTAAAATAGGTTAAGCATGGACCAAACCCCACAGCACGGGCGCATTTCGGCGCCCGCGCCTCACCTCTCCGCGGCAGATCAGCGCTATTGCGGAATCAGCTTAATGTAGTCGAACGAGATCGGGTATCCGATGCTCGCAGCGTTCTTGCCGGCGACGGTAAAGCGCACCAGCTTGTCGCTGCTCGTAGCCGGAGACCAATTGCCGAGGTCATATTCGGCAAATTGTTCCGTCGAGGCATATTCATCCTGCACACCGCCCACATTGCCGAAGACCTGCGTGCCCGCCGACGCGATGGCCAGCTGCCACGTCCCGCGCGACGTGGCCTTCTTGACCCCAACCCGCACATCATAAGTCCCCGCCCCCACTGCGGGCAAGGTGTAGGTCACCTGCTGACCCGCAGCCGTAGCGTCGAGGATGGTTCCCGCTCCCCCGCTGAAGGAGGTCCAGGTGAAGACGCGATGGGTCACTCCAGCCGTGAAAGTGGCGGAAAGCACCTCTGTCTCGGCCTGCTGCCCGGCATAGGAGTAGCCGGTGTTCACGTTGAAGTTATCCCACGTCGTCACACAGTTATGTGCCCGGATTCCCACCCCACCGCTGGCGTACGTGGCATCGGTGGTCGAAATCACCGGCGTCGTCAGGTTGCCGACAAAGACCTGAATGGACGAGCCGGACGCCACGACGCGCACCGGATAGGTGGTTCCAGTGGCGATGGTCATATTCGCCAGCGCCAATTGGTGGAAACTGCCGTCAGACATCCCCAATTCCACGCCCACGCCTGGAATGAGGCCGACGTAGTAGCCGTCATAGCCGTTCGGCGCCACGGAGTAGTTGCTCGTCCGGAAGATCAGACCGGCATCGCCGCTCGAATTGGAACCGGGAGTGACATCTGCCTCCAAGGTCACATTGGCAGAGAGAATCCCCTTGAGGATCGCCATGTTGCCGGCTCCGGAATTGACGCTGTAGTTGCCATTGGCTGCCGTCCACGTGCCGCCATACGTCTGCCAGCCAAAGACATCATTTTGGCCGAAGGTATCGACAAATGCGCTGGTCGTGTAGGACGACAGACTGAGTAGGTTTGGCGTGCGGAAGTACGCGGGATTGTAAAAACATTGGTCATTCTTCGCGCGATTGCCTGGCCCATCGGCGCCGTCACCAGCCACGCCGCCATCCGAATAGCCGACGCTATAGACGCCATTCTGATAGGTTTCCCGATGGAACCGCGGCGAATACCAATACCAGATGTCTGCTTCCGAAGGGATCGTGCAAACGACGCTGCTAGCCGCGTCCCAGGGTCCCTGCGGCGCAGGAGCGAACTTTACCCGAACCGCCTGGCCCGAGCCGACGAATATTTGCGCGTAATTATTCGACCCCAGTCGCTCCAGAGAACATGCCTCAACGTAATTTGCCATCGTTGCGGCTTTGGTGCTGCTCGTATTCCAAGTCGCGCCGTCCCAGTACCGCCACGCGGCAGAATTTGAGAAACTTCCAACCGGCGTCCGGCCGATCAGCAAATGGCTATAGAGATAGAGATATCCATCGCCGCCATCGAGCACCCTCGTCACATCCCACGGCAGGTAGGTCGTGGGATAGCTCTGCTGCGCAAGGGACGGCAGGGAAAGCGTGGCCACATTCGTGCCATACGATTGCGTGGCTCCCGTCGAATCCACATAGTAATCAGGCCACAGGATCTTCAATGTATTGCCCTCGATGAACCAATCCAATGGCCAACTCCAACCGCTCGGGTGAGCAGGAGGGGTGAAGCAGGTCGTATTGGTGGACCAGCGGCTAAGCGCTTCCCCATTTTGAATGATCAGGGCATTGCGACCAAAGGAGGTCTGGCCGGCGCTGTTGTTATAGGGATCGACGACGCCGTAATTGGAGTCACCGAAGAGCCAGACCACCCTTCCATCAGGCAGCGGGCAGGAGAGATTATTGTCTTTGTTTACGACGTCCCGCGTTCCGGGAGTTTGGCCCCAGTGCCAGAGATAGCTGGTCTCCGGATCCATAATCGTGCCCAAATGATCGACGGAGTGGTTGCCCGAATCGTACACCTGCACCTGGTCGAGATTATAGGTGGTCGCCTGCCCGAACTTGATGGTGACGGTCGTCAAACCTGAGGCCCGAAATGGCCAATGATATTCCTCCCACCCATTGGACGAAGGATCGATCTTTGCAGCCGAATAGACAGGCCCGGACGCGCTGGTCACCTGGATGTACATGAGCGGCCGGTTCACTGCGGACTGCGAGAAGAATCGCAGCAGATAAGTCTGCGACGGGTCTGCCGTAAACGTCTGGGTCAGCGAAGGCGGAGTCGTGCCCGGGTTGGTGACCACGATCTTGGCCGAAGAAGCGCCGAGATAGGGCGCAGGAGACGCCGTGACCGTGGAGAAGGCGGCAGCGCCATTGCCCTGCGAAGTCGTCCAGCCGCTGAAGCCGGACTCGAAGCTCGGGTTGGTCAGGATCTGCGCCTGCGCGGCGCCAGCTGCCAGTGCCATCGTCAGTGCAGCCAAGGCCGCGCCATGACGGCTCCGCCGCCGTCGGGATACAGTGCGGGAGTGTGAATGTGGGGGGAGACAGGTTGATTTCATTGAATTGGGAGGGAACTGAAGCCGCACACTAACAAATATTTTCATCCCGCGTAACTGGCTGGACAGACAGGAACGGAAAATGAATGGGAGATTTTCCGCTGCTGAGATCGAGCCAATTCGGCTCGATGGCCGGGCTCATTTCAACCTATATGAAACCGCAATTCTCCAGCGCCAACGGAGCGTTTCATATTAGCCTACTGCTGGAGAATATCAGCGAACTTGATTGGAACGCGCTGTTGGCGATCAATCGCGCGAATACGAAAACCTAGGCCTTGCTTCGCTTCGGCCTAGGCTAATTTCGGACGCGCCTTTGGCGCATAATACCGATTCACGGTCAAAATAGGTCAAGAATGGACCAGTTCCACGCGCGGGCGTATTCGACGCCCACGCGTGGCCTTTCTGCACCAGAGCAGCCTTATTGCGGGATGAGCTTAATGTAATCGAAAGTGATCGAGTACCCCGCACTCGCCGAGTTCTTGCCCGCAACCGTAAAGCGAACGAGCTTGTCTGTGCTTGTCGTTGGAGTCCAATTGCCAAGATCGAACTCAGCGAACTGATCCGCGGTTGCAAATTCATCCTGCACGGCGCCCACATTGCCAAAGACCTGCGTGCCGCTCGAGGCGATGGCCAGCTGAAATGTCCCGCGCGTTCCCGCTTTTTTGACGCCAACTCGCACATCATACGTCCCCGCCCCTACTGCGGGCAGAGTGTAGGTCACCTGCTGACCCGCCGCGGTCGCGTCGAGGATGGTTCCCGCTCCCCCGCTAAAGGAGGTCCAGGTGAAGACGCGATGGGTCACTCCTGTCGTGAAAGTGGCGGTGAGCGCTTCCGTCTCGGCCTGCTGCCCGGCATAAGAGTACCCGATGTTCACGTTGAAGTTATCCCACGTCGTCGCGCAATTGTGCGCCCGAATGCCCACCCCGCCGCTGGCATAAGTCGTGTCGGTCACCGAGATCGCCGGCGTCGACAGTTTGCCGACAAAGACCTGAATGGACGAGCCCGACGCCACGACGCGCACCGGATACGTAGCTCCGGCGGTGATCGTCATATTAGCCAGGGCCAATTGGTGGAAACTGCCGTCCGACTTGCCCAGCTCCACTCCCGTGCCCGGAACAAGGCCTACATAGTATCCGTTGTAGTTGTTCGTGCCCACGGCGTAGTCGCTGGCGCGAAAGATGAGTCCGGCGTCGCCGCCCGCGGCGGGGGTGACATCGGCCTCCAGCGTAATGTTCCCGGGGAGAATCCCCTTGAGCACCGCCATATTCCCACCGCCCGCTGTGACGCTGTACTTGCCGTTGGCTGCAGTCCACGTCCCGCCATACGTCTGCCAGCCGGCAACGTCGTTCTGGCTAAACGTGTCGACGAAAGAATTGGTGGTATAGGGTGATAGGGCGAGCAGGTTCGGCGTCCGGAAGAACTGCGTATTGTAGTAGCACTGGTCGACGGCTCCACGATCGGTATCGGCGCCTTCGCTGCCGATGTCCGAGTAACCAACGCTATAAACGCCATTTTGGTAGGTTTCGCGATGGAGTCGCGGCATGTAATAGAAGGAGGTTGCCGCTTCCCAGGCGGGCGTGCCGATCGTGTAGTCCGTCGAGTCCCATGGCCCCTGCGGGGCCCGGGAGAATCGCACCCGAAACGTGGAGCCCAGCGGCGCCGCATAAACTTCCGCGAAATTATTCGGTCCGAGACGTTCCAACGAAGAAGCAGCAGTATAGTTCGGCAGGTCGATGGCCGCAGCGCTGCTCGAATTCCAGGTCGAGCCATCCCAATATCGCCACGCCGCCGTGTTGGAAAAGCTCCCCACCGTCACACGTCCGATTTTTGTCTGGTTATAAAGATACCAGTACCCGTCGCCCCCATCGATTACCTTCACCACGCTCCACGGCAGGTAGGTGGAAGGATAGCTCAGCAGCGTAAGGTCTGGCAGAGACAGGGTGGCCACATTCATGCCATAGGTTGTGTCCGTCCCGATATCGGGAAGGAGAAGTTTGAGGGTGTTGCCTTCGACAAACCCATCCGTCGGCCAGGTGATGCTTCCCGCGGTTGCTGGGGTAAATGGCGTCACATTCGTGCTCCACCTTGAAAGGCTCTCTCCATTTTGGATCAGGAAGCAATTCCGGCCCCAGGAGGTATGGCCGGCGCTATTGTTATAGGGGTCAATGACTCCGTAGTTGGTATCGTTGAAAAGCCACGCCACCCTTCCGTCCGGCAGCGGAATGGAGATATTGCTATCCGTATTCATGAGGCCCTTTGTGCCGGGAGTTTGGCCCCAGTGGTACATATAGGCCGTTTCTGGGTCCATGATCGTCCCGGTATGATCGACGGATTTGCTTCCCCCGTCGTATACTTGCACCTGATCGAGATTGTAGGTGGTCGCCTGCGCAAACTTGATGGTAACGGTCGTCAGACCCGAAGCCCGGAAGGGCCAGTGATATTCTTCCCAACCGCTGGAGGAAGGATCAAACTTTGCCGCCGAATAGACCGGGCCTGACGCGCTCGTCACCTGGATGTACATGAGCGGCCGATTTACAACCGACTGCGAAAAGAAGCGCAGCAGGTACGTCTGAGAGGGATCGGCCGTAAAGGTCTGACTCAGCGACGGATACGTCGTGCCTGGATTTGTGACCACGATTTTGGCTGAAGCGGAGCCGACATAGGCTGAAGGCGAGGCCGTGACGGCGGAGAATGTCGCTGCGCCGTTGCCCTGCGAAGTCGTCCATCCGGTGAAGCCGGACTCGAAGCTGGGGTTGGTGAAGATCTGCGCCTGCGCGGCGCTGGAGCCGACCATTGCAATCGTTAAGGCGATCAGGGCCGTGCCTTGACGGCCCAGCAGCCGCCGGAAGACAAATCGGGAGTGTAGATCTGGGGGAAGATTCGTTGATTTCATTGGAATGGGGGAGAACTGAACCGCAACACTAACAAGAATTTCTCTACTGCGTAACTGGCGGACCCGACAGGCTCTCGAAATGGCTGGCGGCCGGCCGCCGCGCCCGTGGAGTGCGCGGAGCTTGCTCCCGCTCCGTCCGCATCGCAATCCCAAGAGGCGTCAAGTTCGGGGTCGGCGTTTCGGGAGCACTATCCCGAACTTCGCATCCAGCGTGAGCGCTGAGCCGACAAAGCGGGAGCAAACTCCCGCACCCCAAAAAGCCGGACGCCTTCCCTCCTGGAGCTGACTTCTGGACAAACCCTAGCTATTCCGCGTTCAATATCCTTCGCGCCATGGCGATCGCCACCGCCTCGGTTCGGTCCGCTGCGGACAACTTATAAAAAACGTTGGTGAGATGAAATCGGGCGGTCCGTTCGGTCATGCCCAGCAACTCGCCGATATCGCGGTTACTCATCCCCTTCGCCACCAGCGCCAGCACGTCCATTTCGCGCGGCGTCAGCCCTTTGGAAGCTCGGCGCACCGCCAATTGTTTGGCCACCGTTGGCGGCAGATAGGTTTCACCGGCAAATACCCGGGAGATCGCCGTATATAGCTCATCATCCAGGGCAGTCTTCAACAAGTACCCGCGCGCCCCCGCCTCCATCGCTTGGTAAATATCCTCTTCGGTGTCGTAGGTGGTGAGCATAACGACCTTGGCCTGAGTATGCTCTTTTAAAATCAGGCGGGTTGCTTCGATGCCGCTCATTTTCGGCATCCGCACATCCATCAGGACGACATCCGGTCGATATTGGCGGTAGGCTTTGATAGAGCTGGGCCCGTCCTCGACCAGAGCCACGATTTCGGCGCCTTCTTCCTCTTGAAGAATGGCCTGGACGCCGGCCCGCACGACTCCGTGATCATCAACGACCATGACGCGAATTAGATCATTCATAAGGTTGTGGCTTCCATGGCTGGGGCTTCGACTTTGATGCTCGTTCGGCCGGAGCGACTCTCGATCGTGAGCACTCCTTCGATCTTCGTTGCGCGCTCTTTCATGCCCATCAATCCAAAGTGGCCTTCGCCATTTCTGGAAACGCGTTCCTTGGCCTCCATTCCCAATCCATCGTCCGTCACCGTCAGGCAAATGGAATGTTCGCCGTACCCGAGACAAACATCGATTTCACTCGCGCCAGCGTGCTTTACGGCATTGGTGATGGCCTCTTGTCCAATTCGCAGCAGATGGTCCTCCAGAAATTCCGGGAGCGGTAACACTTTGCCTACCGTTTTCAACGAAAACTTCACGTTGGCGGCCGTGGTCAGCTGGTCTCCGATGTTGGTAAGCGCCTCGGCGAGCCCGGTGTCCTCGAGCATTCGGGAACGCAGATTCCAGACGGAACGCCTCACCTCGAGCTGGCTCTCGTTCAACAGGTTGCGCGCGTTGTCGAGATACTTTCGAGAGCGCTGGGGATTGGGTTCGAAGCTCTTGCTCGCGGCAAGCAATTGCAAGGCCACACCCGTCAGACTTTGCTCCAGCGTATCATGCAGTTCAGCCGCGAGCCGGTTTCGCTCCCCTTCCACCGCGTTGAATTCCGCTTCGGCTTTTTGCCGGGAGACGATCTGTTCCTTCAGCCGCTTTCGGTAGCGCATCAGTCCCGCGAAGAAGAGCAGCGCCGCGAGCAGAATCGTGCACGCAAGCGCGACCAGAGCGCGTTCCCGCTTCCATTCGGCAGGCCAAGCCAAGATTTTCACCTCTTGTGCGCCGCTGATTAATACAAAGGGAGCGTCGTCTTTCGAAGAACAAACGCCCTGGACGCGCACGACGGTTCCTTTGGGCAGCAATGCGTTCTCAGAATGACGCGAATCAAATAGCTCAGCATTGACGATTCGGCCATTGACCGAAAGCGTTAAGCGGATGGAGCCGTCGAACGGATGCGCATCCAGAATTGTCGCGTCGAAAACGACCAGTTCTCCGCGGCGACTCACACGCTCGATCAGATCCCCCGTCATCGGCAGCGGTTTCGGCAAGTTTCCCTTCTGGATTTTTCGAATTTGTGCAGCGGCAAGACATGGGATGGATTGGCCATCGAGGAACGGAATGCCCGACGCTTCCACTTCGTCGCCACGGACGGCCTCCGATCGATTGGCCAACTCCACCCGAATTGCCCCTGCTTCGTTCTGAAGATAGGCGACTTGCTCACCGCTGTGTGTCACTACGCCTCGCACCAATCGATAACGAAGCGGGCCCGAAACGGCGGTCTGAATCATTTCGGAGATACTAATTGCCGGCGCATCGAAAACGTTCGGCAGGCCCGCCCGGCCTACATAGACAAAATCCAGATCCGGCGGGACGATCCGAACTTTCGTCGGCCGGCGCTGCTCGTCATACTCCATCGAGCAAACCCCGCGCACGATGACCACGGCGCCCAGCAAGCCGCGGATCGCCTCGCCCGGCAACGGCCTCCCCGGGTTTGTGACCTCGATGGAGCCGCCTTGAACCTGGATGTTAAACGCGGTCGCGGTGGTGGCGCTCACGATTCCCTCCTGCTCGACCCAGTGCCCGTCGACCGCTCCTGTGGCCAGATAGGTCAAGGGGAAGCGCATGGCGGTGGGCATCTGTCCCTGCCCGAGATGGCGAGCCAGGATCGGAGACAGCACTATAGAGGAGCCGATGTCATTTGTTGAGCCCGCGATTTCAATTTGATCGCCGGGACGCGCGCCATCCCCCCCACGAATCTCGTGAATGGATTTAGTCAGAGAAATCGCCTCGTTTTCGCATTGGATTGTTCGCTCACTGGTCACAGTTCCACGCAACTCCGCCAGGTAACTTTGGCCCGACCCGAGAGTTTCGCGAACCTCACGAAAAGAGCGGAGCGTGCGAGCGGATTCGAATGGATATCCAAAGGCTTCTGCGGGCCGCAGCGTGCGAAGGAATGCGCCGCTGATTTGTGTTCGGCCGTTTTTCCATTCGAGCACTCCGGCTACTTCGACCTGAGCTCCATCCTCCAAGGTGGCGGGGCCAACCACCGGATCAATCGGAATGGCTGCGGGAAGATTGCGCACTCGCACTTTTAACCAGCAGGGCAACGAAACCGGCTTGGTCACGACCGGACTGGAAAGTCCACGAGTAGTTTCCCGGTATTGAAACAACACATCTCCGCGCGGAGTCGCCGCGACCAAGGCATAAGGGCTTTCGCCGGCGGCGCTTTGCCGGACCATCAAACCACCTTTGGCCCACCCCCCGGTATCTTCCAGGGATTTGCAACGCACCGAGACCTCGAAATTGCCGCTCATGCGCGTGCTGGCGAAATAACATTCCTGCGTATCGTTCCAGAGATCTCGTCCCTTTGATCGCAAGGTCCACTCGCCCCCTTCGACCGAGGCTGAACCGGAGTCGGATGGCATCCCTAGCGTCATTCCGCGCAGCGGTCCGCTTAATCCGTTTAAAGCGTCGAAGACCGCCGTCGTCGACTTGGCGGCGTCATAGGCCGTCGCCGTGAGCCCGACACACATATCCTGGGTGATCGGCAGACGGCCTCGACCGATCTCCTGCCATTGAATCCCGTCTTTGGAATAGAATCCAACGATCTCGGAGTATTGCTCACCTTCCAGAACGATCTCTCCTTCGCGACTTCGCTTCAGCGTCCCCACTGATCGGACCGACGGCGCGGTCCAAAGTGCGGCTGATGGCTCAGTCAGCTCACCCGGGAGCGAATAGGCCCGCAACGGTCCTTCACTGCCGCTCGAAAGAATAATATCCTCCATCCCCGCACAGTGGACATCGCCGACAAATGTCTTCCCGCGTTCTTCCGCAATTCCGCGGGCGAAGCCGCGAACCTTCACTTGGCGATCCAGCAATCCCTTTACGCTATGATGCTTCGGATTCGGCGCCGTGACCTGCACTCGGCGATGGCCCCAGGCGAGTTCCAGATGCGCGTCAGAAAAGCCGGCTTCCGCACTCGCCACCACCCCCTCAATTTCCACATAGGGAAGATATGCTGAAGTAGGGAGCGCATCGCCAGGTCGCAGCATGACTGGGGCAGGAAAATTAGTCCGTCCCAGCGACGTAATTTTGAGGTTCGCGAGTTTTGCTGCCCTCGTGACCAGGCAACTTTGATCATTCAAGTCCGTCAGCAAAGGAACGAGATAGGACTCCCAATCTTCCACCTGCGCCGCCTGGGACCCGCCTTCCGGTTTGGCCGCGGCATCGCTTTCACAAAGCTGTAGATATTCTGCCCCGATGACCGATCGCTCGATTCCAGGCCCTTGCCAAGCCACGCTCCAATGGCCCGATTTGGACTCGCTCCGATGCCGAACTTCCAAACGATAGCTGGAGCCGCCCTGCAATTCGATCTCCCCGGAACTTTGCTCTTCATGCTTGTTCCATTCCTCGAAGCCAGTGGAGCGAATCCAATCATTTACCCGTGCAATCTGGCGAAGATTCGCGGCGCTGTCGTCCGTGCTCAGGGAGAGTTCCGACTCGTCGGCGCCGGCAATCCAGAACCGGTAGCGCCCCGCGGTGGGCGGCCGGAGGAGCGCCCGCACCCGGGTCGTCACGGGCCGGACGGATATTTCTGATTGCTCCAGCTTGGAGACCAGAAATTTGCGGGTCGGAAAATCCGGAATGCGCTCCATCGCGCGCCGCCACTCGCCCTCGATGCGCACACGGTCGCCCACGCGGCTGGAACTGGATAGATTCTCCGGACACCGCAAGGTGATCGTGTCCGATGCGTCTCTGACCGTGATCGATTCCCGCTGAACCTCGATCAGATCGCACTCGACCGAAAACCGACGATCATCGCCAGACAAGCCTTTCTGGAAGTCTGCAAGCGTCTTCTCAGGCGACAGAGTCTGCCCTGCGGGCGCGGCAAAAGGGCCGCCTTCGGCGCCTGCTGCCAGGCATCTGACCGCGACGCCGAGCAGCCATAGCGCAACGACTGCGAAGAAAGCAGCGGGGGGACGCATGGATACGCAAGTCCTATCGCCGCGTTGATCGCACCCAGGTGCATTCGGCGCGCGCCAGCGTGTCCGGGTGTGCCTTTTCAAATTCAAAGGCGCCGCAGCGGTAGAATAGGAGGAGTTTCGTAAGTTCCGGGGGAGGAAGTGGGGGTTTCGACAGAGTAGGATGCAATTCACGCAGGAGCAACTGGCGGATACGACAGGGGCGGCGCGGCCGTGAAGTCGTTCCGTGGCGAGTTCAGAGGGCAGGCTTCGTGTCTTCGTGTAAGACTTTTTCTCCGGAAGGACTTCACAGGACGGGTCTCCCTTCTTCGAATTGATTCAGACAAAGTAGATTTTGCCTAGCATCAAAAGCCGCTGACGCCACCTGACGCCCTCAGTTCAATAAGTCAATGCGATACCGCGCAATTGACTGCCACGGCGGGTTCGCCGCGCTACTCGATCGCCGCCACGAATTCCTCGACCTGCGGCTCGTACGTCTCAAACGGATCCGGCATCGGCAGGTAACTAGAATTCTCCAGCGATACCGAATCCCAGTTGATTACATACGGCGCCTGCCGATCACGGAAGAGCGCCACCGCCAAGCCGCGCCCGCTGGCGCGCGTATCCACCGGCGGCTTATGCATGGCCTCGGGCCGGCGCACGCTGTCGTTAAATTCCCCGATCGCCTTGGCCGGTTCCAATCCAAAAAAGAGGCCTTTCTCCGGGTTGATGTTATGGTACTCGAGATCCAGGCTTTGCAGCCAGGGATCGTCCCATTCGAGTCCCTCGGACTCGCGAAAGGCTTCCAGCATCCATTTCTTCGACACCCAGTCCACGCCGCCCAGCAGCAGCTCAGGCTTGGTCTGCAAGGCATCCAGCGTGAATTGCCAGGTCGCGATGAGCCAATCCGTCTCCTCGTCCCGCCCGCCCAGATTCCGGCGCGCGCACTCCAGGAATTCCCGCTGGATATCCCGGGCGCCGCGGGTGCGTCCGCCTTCCAGCGACACCACCGCGTGGCCCGTGCCTTCGTGGGAAATCTGCCGCGTGGCGATGACGGCGTCTTCCAAAACAACGTCGTCCGGCAGCACACCCTCCTCCAGCAGCGTAAGCACACAGGCGGTCGTCCCGACTTTGAGCGCCGTCGCAAAGGGACTCATGTTCGAATCGCCGATGAGCAGATGCAGCCGGCGATAGCGGCGGAAATCCGCCAGCGGTTCGTCGCGCGCATTGATGATGGCGCGATTGAACTGCACCCATTGGTAGATGTCGTTCACGATATGGTCTGCCCGCTGGGAAAGTTGGAAGGGCACGCCATCGCCTGGCTTCGGCTCGCCAAGATCAAAAGCCAGCGGGTTCGCCTGCCCCACCCGACCGGCGCCGGTGAAAATCTGCCGCGTGGCAAGAAAGGATAACAAAGTGCCCAGGTTGCGCGGATTGAACTGCAAGTCCCGCCGCATGAGGTAGTTCTCGTGACAGCCAAAAGTCGCGCCCGTCACGTGGTCGATGTTATTCTTGATGAACGACACCTCGTCCGCCGCGCCGAGCTTTTCCAGGGCCGCCTGGAGCAGCGCATCGCCCGCCAGGTCGTAGGTCACCGAATCGCGGATGGTGCGGCACTCCGGCGACGAATACTCGAGGTGGCCCATGTCGATGTAGAGCCGCCCTCCGTTCAGCAGAAAGCCGCCGTTGCCCGGCGGCTCTTCGTAATCGCGATAGTGGAGGTCGATGGCGCCGGCCCGCGCTTTCTTGAAGACGTAATTCTTCACGCGCGCCGGCCAGATATCCGGATTGCCGGAAGTTTGCTGGCCGCCGGCCAGGCAGCCATATTCAGTTTCGATGCCGACGACGCGATTCACAGCGATGAGCAGGTTTGCGGGAGCCTCGCATCAAATCGTGTCGCGGGGCTCTCCCGCGCGGGCCTCCCGACGAATCGCCGGCTACAATGCGTTATAGTAAAGGATTCGTCCACATTGTTCGCAATGGACGATGCTCCGGCCCGCCTTCGCGCTGGCGATCGTCGAGGCCGTGACCTTCATGTGGCAGCCGGTGCAGACCTCGTGCTCAAGCGCGACGACGGCCTCGCCTTTGTTCGTAAAGAGGCGGTCGTACGTATACAGCAGGTCTTCGTCGACCTCCGCGGCCTGTTTTTTCCGCTCTTCCTCTACGCCGGCAATCTGTTCCTGAAGCACTTTCACTTTCGCGTCGAGATCCGTCACCTGGCGCTGCACGAGCGCCTTGGCCGCCTGATTGCCCTTATCCGCATCTGCGATCTGCGGCTTCAGCACTTCGGTCGCCTCCATCAATTCCAATTCGCGATCTTCGATCGTGCGGATATCTCGCTCCAAATGCTCGATGGCGGTCGTGAAAGCCGCGAATTCTTCGTTCTTTCGGGTCTGAAATTTTTGCGTCTGGTACTTGGCGATCTGGCCGCGCTTGCCCTCGACGTCGACTTCCAGTTTGTGCCGCTCGACTTCGACTTCCTTGCCTTTCAGCTTCAGGGCGTCCAGTTGTTTCTGGCTGCTGGTGAGGGTTTCATCGAGCCGCTTGCGCTCGAGGGGGGCGTGTTTCAACTCCTGGCGCAGCGCGCGAATCTTTCGGTCGCGGTCCTGAAGGACGAGGAGGCGTTCTATATCCTGAAGCATTCCGAAATCTGAAGCTCTGCCCCGGCGCTGCCAAGCCGTATCTATGCAAAACCCGCAGCTCAATAGAGCATCGTCTCCGACGGCGGATCCACCTTCTCCACTTTATCCGCTTTCAGGATCGCCGTGCGGCGCCCGTTTTCGATCGGGAAAGTCGCCGTGCCGACGATCTTGATCCAAGTCATCTCCGGGACGGTCGGCAGCTGATCAGCCTCCACCAGTGCAGCCACGGGCCGGGCGTCGGCAGCGCAGCATGTCATGAACATGCGCACGGCCTTGAAACGATTGCCCTTCGCATTTTGCGTCGTATCGGGCATGAGCTGCCCGACCAGTTGCACCGTCTTGCCTTCGAAATCCTTGCGCAAATTGATGTCCTGCGCGGCGTAAAGCAGGTCGAGCACTTCGGCGACGATGTAGCCCTCGGACGTGCGCTCCAGGTAATCGTTCGCCGCGCTGGCAGGCTGTCCAGCCGCAGGCGCCGGGGTTGCCGGAGCCGGCGTGCCATCCTTCGTCGGCAGCGGCATCTCCGGAGCAGCGCTGGAGGAAGCTGACGCCAGACGGGCCGGCTGTTGCGGCAAAGTCGAGGCATCGGTCGCGATGCCGCCGCGGTTCATGATCGTGCTGCTGCTGAAGGAATTCGGCGAATACCTGGCCGCCGCACTGATCGGCACGAGAAGAACGAGAAAGGTCAGCCATTGGCCGAATTTGAACCGAGAAAGCGGATGGCTGCAGTCGGAAGCCGAGCAGCACTCGGCATCGGCCGGAAAAAACGCAAAAACGGCAGCCATAATTGCAAGTGCAAACCCAGCCGCGAGCACACACCACCGAAAGGTTGGGATAATGAAAGCATCCACGCGCCCCGTGAAAAGATGCGCGAAGAGAGGCTGTGATAAATTGGCGGGGAGCCATTGACCAACCGCTTTAAACCCGGGAGGCGAATCCGCGAAATGCAGCATGATGATGCTCCAAGCAGCGAGGGTGACGCAGGGAAGCCAGCGTGAGAAGACCTTGGTCATAAGGAAGCACTAGAGTAACCGCCGAGCCGGAGAATTCAATAGAGGCGATTTGAAAGAAGCGCATCGAAGCGGCCCCATTCCCCCAATCGCGCCCTCGACCTACCGCGGCACAAACGCCGCCGGCGCCGGCCCACTCACCTGCACCTCGTACTCCGGTCCGAGCTTACTGCGCAATTCCTCCGCAAATTTCTCCAACGCCTCATTCTGCAAACCCGCCTCCGTCGCCTTTGCCCGGGCGAGCAGGGGCAGTTCGCGCGTTTCCTCGACCACCTCAGTCGGACTGAATTTATTCCACAATCCATTGTCAAAATGCAGCGCCTCGAGTGAAGTCTGATCCACGCTCAGAATGCGCGGCGGCGGCGCTTCCACCTGGATCCGTTTCCCGCTGATTCGCACGGTAAACGGCTGCCTCAGGTCGAAACCAGCCCGCACGAGATAGTCGCCGCGCAACTGCAGGCGCTTCGTGCTGCCCAGCCACGCGTGCTCCACGTCCCGCTCCACATGGGTCTCGCGCGTCACCGTGGCCAATTCCAGAGCCGACGCCGTTTGCTCAAAATACACCCGATCGCCGATGGTAATCTTCGGCTGCAGATGGGCAAACTCCCCAAACGCCTCACGGACCTGCCGCGCCGTATGCATCGGCATCAGTTCCAGCCGATACAGCGCAAACCCGCCGAGCAGTGAGAGAAATAGCACGACGAGCGTGAGCGCCGCCGGCCACGAGAGCCGTCTATGGGGCGTGGGTTCCTTCATTGGAAAACACGTCCCGGTTCACGGCAAGGAATCACTACACGCAGAGCGCTGCGCACAGCCGCATTCGGCCGCCGGTCCTTATTTGGCGTTGTTCCCGGCGCTGGCCGTCTTGGGCGTGTGGTAGAGATCTACGAGGTCGGCGATGATGTTCAGCGTCTCGTCCCGCACCGGGTCGATCGCCGGCTTCTTCGCCGTTCCCGCCACTTCCTCCGCATCGGCATTGTCCGCGGAGTCATCGTCCGCCTTGTCCGCAGTATCGTCGGCTTTGCTCCCGGATTTGTCGGCCTTGGCCAATTCCAGTTCCGGTTTGTTCACGTTCTCGAGAGTGACCACATAGTCTTTTTGCTCCGGCCGCGTGATCTTGGCGCGCTCAGCCGTGCGCACATCCTTGCGCGCCTTGTCGTCGGCCAGCTCGGCGCGGCGGGTCTTCTCGTTGAGCGAAATCTTGTTCTCCGCCACCCGCTTGCTGATCCGCGCGAGATCTTCGTTGATGTAGCGGAATTCCGGCTCCGCCATCACCCGGGCCGAAGAGCGCTTGATCAGCTCATTCTTGTAAAGCGGCTTCTCCCACTTATCGAAGCGCATGGGATCCACGGTGTCATAGGGCAGCGGCCCCTTCAGCGAGCTTTCGCCGATCTCTGCCTGGTCGAAAAGCGACGGCAGCTTGATGTCGGATTCCACCCCGTGCAGTTGGGTCGAGCCGCCCGCGATGCGGTAAAATTTCTGGATGGTCAGCTTCAAGGCGCCGGCCTCGCTGCCGCCCGCGATCGGGACGTTGCGGCCGATTTCGATCATCGTCTGCACCGTGCCTTTGCCAAAGGTATTCTGGTCACCCACGATCAGCGCGCGACCGTAGTCCTGCAGCGCGGCGGCGAAGATCTCGCTGGCCGAGGCGCTCAGGCGATTGACCAAAACCACGAGCGGCCCGTCGTAGGCGACGCTCGCATCGCGGCAACGGGAGGGATGCATCACCCCTGCGCTGTCCTTCGTCTGGACCACCGGCCCTTTCTTCACAAAAAGCCCCGTGAGATTCACCGCCTCGTCCAACGAACCGCCGCCATTCCGGCGCAAATCCATGACCAGGCTGGTAATGCCTTCCTGCTTCAGGCGATTCAGCAGCGCCAGGACATCCTTCGTCGTGCTCGTGGCGCCCGCCGTGCCGGCATGCTCCATGTCAGCATAGAAGGAAGGCAGCGTGATCCAGCCGATCTTCTGGGTTGAGCCATCGGGCATCGGATGCTCGATGATGTCGGCCTTCGCGGCCTGCTCCTTGAGCTTGATCTCCTCGCGCTTGATCTCGACGATCTTCCGCGCCGAAGGATCGGTGGCGTTGTGCGGGATCACCTGCAGCCGCACAATGGAATCCTTTTTGCCGCGGATCATCTCCACGACCTTGTCGAGCTTCATGTCCATCGTCTCGACGAAATCCTTGTCTCCCTGAGCCACCGCACGCACGCGGTCACCCACATGCAGCTTGCCGTCCCGCGCCGCCGGGCCGCCGGGCACCAGCTCTTCGATACGGGCGTAGCCTTCTACAGACTTCAGGACCGCGCCGATGCCCACGAGAGAGAGGCGCATCTGGATGGAGAAATTCTCCAGCTCCGACCGGCTCATGTAGTCCGAGTGCGGATCGTAGGTCATCGCCAGCGTCGTGAGGAAGATGCGCATCGCGTCTTCCTTCGTCTGCTCGTGGAGATTCCGCAGGAGTTCATCGTACCGGCGGGTGAGCACTTTCACCGGCGGGTCGATCTTGGAGTCGGCCAGCACTTCCTGAAGCATCTCGCCCTCGATCCGGTCGTGCCAGAGCGCATCCGCCGCCGCTTCGTCCTTCGGCCAGGGCGCCTTCTGGCGATTGAACTCGATCGCGTGATCGCCGTCGAAAGTGAATTTCTGCTGGATCAGCTCCTTGGCTTGGGCCACGCGCTCTTCGACGCGTTTCTTATAAAGATCAAAAATATAATAAGCCGCCTCCGGATTGCCGAGGATGATATCGTCATCCAGTGAGACCCCATACTTGCGGTTGAGCAAATCCACGTCCTTCTGCGTGAAGAACAAGTGGTTGTAATCCAGCTCCTCCAGCAGGTTCTTGAGCAATTGCCTGGAAAGACTGTCGTCGAGCTTGCGATGGCTGAAATGCGCCTGCTCGAGCAGTTTGCCCACCGCCACCTCCACTTGGCCGGGATCGGGCTCCTCCGCGGCAATGCCAACGAGTGAGAAAATGAAAAGAGAGGCGAGCGGAAGCCGGAGAGAGCGAAGCAACTTCATCTGGATGGTATCGTCCTTTATCAGGGGGCGGAGGGAAACGTGACAGAATTCATCTAAAGCGCAAATCGGGGGTGATGCGAAAGGCAAATATGGATCACCACACGGTGTTTCTTGCTTTTTTCAGGCAATGGAAGGCGTTTTGGTGGTGCTCTATGCAGATCGATTCGTTCACCGGCGGCATCTTTGACACCAACTGTTTCTTTTTGCAGGAAAGCGGTATTCTCGTGGATGCGCCGCAGGGCGCCGGCGATTGGCTCGCCGCGAAAGGTTATCGGGTGAGCCTGCTGCTGCTCACCCATGGACATATCGATCACAGCTGGGACGCTGCGCTCATCCGGCAGGATCATGGCTGCCCGGTCGTCTGCCACACCGAGACCGTACCCCTGGTGACCGAGCGGGATTTCTTCAAGCAATACGGCCTCAATTGGGAAATCGAGACGCTCACTCCCGACGCATTGCAGATCGTCGACGAAGCCCCCGCGGCAAACCTCGGCGGGGTCGATTTCCAGACGCTTTACGTGCCCGGCCACTGCCCAGGCTCGCTCTGTTTCCTGGCCCGCGAATCGCGCATCCTTTTCGGCGGCGACGTGCTTTTCGCGGGCGGCATCGGGCGTTTCGATCTACCAGGAGGCGACGGGCCGCTGCTCTACCGCGGCATCCGGGAAAAATTGTTTCCCTTGGGCGACGACATCCGCGTCCTGCCGGGCCACGGTCCAGCCACCACCATCGGCGTAGAGCGAAAGACAAACCCCTACGTGGGCGACTAAAGGGAGGGCGACATCTCCCTAAACGAATCTCCGATTCGTCACGCGCAAAGGAGCGAATTTCCAATTCGCGCGGCGGGTGTGTCCGAGGGTGGGATCGGCAGGTCCGCGGGTGCGCGCAGCGAGCCCTCCACGCACGCCCTCCCATTCGCCGCCCGCCAAAAACCCACACTGCCTCGTTCCAGAGAAATATATTTTCTAAGGCTCGCCCCACACAGGTGTTGAGCCTTGACGCTCCCTTTCTGGTTTCTGCGCCCATTTTTGGGCCGTTGCGCTTGCCGCAGACCGCCGTCTCCACCTAGGTTTTGCCCCTTTGTCTTTGCCCGCTATCCTTTCTATGAAGTTCCATCCCGCATTGCTCTTTCTCGCTGGTGTCGTCATTTTGACTGGGTCCATCGCCGTTGCGGCCGATGCGACTGGTCATGGCCACGGCGACGGAGCTTCCACCCCGGCAGGTCCCACGCCGGATGCGCAGAATGCGATCAAATCCTTCAAGTTCGACCCCAGCCTGAAGTGCGAACTCTTCGCCGCCGAACCGCTCGTGGGCAACCCGGTCTCCTTTTACACCGACAATCGCGGCCGCTGGTATCTGGCTGAAAGCTACCGGCAGGAAAAAGGCGTCGAAGACGATCGCGCGCACACCGACTGGCTGGCCGATGACCTCGCCTCCCGCACCGTCGAGGATCGCCTGGCGATGATGCACAGATTTTATAAAGATCCGAAGGCCTTCTCCGACAAGTTCGAGAAGTACGAGGAGCGCATCACCCGAGTGGAGGATAGCAATGGCGACGGCAAGGCCGACAATGTCACAATCATCGCCGACGGGTTCCGCGATCCGCTCGATGGCACCGGCGCCGGCATCCTCGTACGGGGCAATGATCTCTGGTGGACCTGCATTCCAAATCTCTGGCACTTCAAGCTCTCCGACACTCCCGGCGGCAAGGCCGAGAGTCAGGAGAAGCTGCTCAGCGGCTTTGGCGTCCACTTCGCCCTGCGCGGCCACGACATGCACGGCCTGCGCTTTGGCCCCGATGGCAAGCTGTACTTCTCCATTGGCGATCGCGGGCTGAATATCACCACGAAGGAAGGCAAAAAGATCGCCGTCGAGGATACCGGCTCGATCATGCGCTGCGATCCGGATGGCAGCAATTTCGAGATCTTCGCCACGGGCGTCCGCAATCCGCAGGAGCTGGCCTTCGACGAGCACGGCAATCTTTTTACCGACGACAACAACTCCGACGCCGGCGATTTGGCGCGCTTCCATTATCTGGTCGAGGGCGGCGACTGCGGCTGGCGCACTGGCTACCAATACCTCACCGACCGCGGCCCGTGGATGCAGGAAAAGCCGTGGGATGTGAATGAGGCCAAGAAGACCAAGTACATCAACCCGCCGGTGGCCAATATCGCCAGCGGCCCCTCGGGCCTCACTTACAATCCGGGCACGGGTCTGTCGGACAAACACAAGAATCATTTCTTCCTCTCCGACTTCCGCGGCGGCGCCAGCGCCAGCGTGGTGCACGAGTTTGCCATTGAACCGGCCGGCGCCTTTTTCAAGCTCAAGGAACGGCACGACTTCGTGAAGGGCATCCTCACGACCGATGTCGATTTCGGCGTCGATGGCTCGCTCTACGTGCTCGATTGGGTGGAGAGCTGGGGCGGCGTAGGCAAGGGCCGCATCTATAAATTCACCGATCCCAACGCCGACAAGAAGCTGCAGGAAGAAACCCGCCGGCTCATCGAGGAAGGCATGTCGAAGCGGTCGGAGACCGATCTCGCCACGCTCCTCGCCTATCCCGACCAGCGCATCCGCCAGGCTGCGCAATTCGAACTCGTCGATCGCGACATCAATAAAGCCGCGCCGATTTTTGCCGGCGTCGCCAAGGCCAATGCCAACGAACTCGCCCGCCTCCACGCCATGTGGGGCCTTGGCCAGTTCGGCCGGAAAAATGCCAACGCTCTCTCGCCGCTCGTCCCGCTGCTCGAGGATCCGAGCGCCGAAGTCCGCGCCCAGGCCGCCCACATCCTCGGCGATCACCGCGTCGCCGCCGTTGCTGACAAACTCGTCGCCATGCTGGCCGACAAGGAAAGCCGTCCGCGCTACTTCGCCGCGATCGGCCTGAGCAAGCTCGGCCACAAGCCGGCCTTCGACGCCGTCTGCAAAATGCTCGCCGAGAATAACGATCAGGACCCGATCCTGCGCCACGGCGGCGTGATGGCCCTCACGGCGATCGCCACACCGCAGCAGTTGGCCGCGAAGTCAGAAGACAGCTCGGCCTCTGTGCGCCTTGGCGCCCTTCTGGCCCTGCGCCGGCAGAAAAGCCCGGAAATCGCCAAATTCCTGAACGACCGCGATCCGGCCAATGTGGTCGAAACCGCGCGCGCCATCAACGACGCGCCCATCGATGGAGCCATGCCCGCGCTGGCGCAACTCGTCAGCCGCAAAGGCCTCACCGACACCGCCATTCTTAACCGCTCTATCAATGCCAACTTCCGCGTCGGCGGAGCGGAAAATGCCAAGGCCCTCGCCGCCTTCTCCGCGGATCCCGGCGCGCCGGAAAAAGAACGCCGCGAGGCCATCAAGGCGCTCCAGGATTGGGCCAAGCCTGGCCAGCGCGATCGCATTCTGAATATCTTCCGTCCCCTGCCCGACCGCAGCGCCAACGACGCCATCGCCGCTGTGACGCCCATCATCTCCACGGTGCTGAAAGACAGCCCCGGTGGCGTGCAGGAAGAACTGGCCAATCTCATCGGCCATCACTCGATCACCTCTGCCGCCGACAATCTCACGACGCTTGTCGGCGAGGATAAAGCCGCCGCCGGCGCCCGCGTGGCCGCCATGAAGGCCCTGGAAAAAATGAAGGACGCGCGCCTGCCCCAGCTCGCCGCCAGCGTCATTTCCTGCAAGGAGCAAAAGGTTCGCACGGAAGCGCTGCAAATCCTCGCCAAGGCAAATCCCAACGAAGCCGTCAAAGGCATCGCCCATCTCATCGACACCACGACCGGCGCCGAGCGCCAGGGAGCCGTTGTCGCCCTGCAGCAGATCAAGACACCCGAGGCTCGCGCGCTCATCGTCAGCCTCATGGATCGCCTCATCAACCACACGGCCGGCTCGGAGATCCAGCTTGAGATTCTCGACGCCGCCAAGGCCGCCAATTCGCCGGAACTCAGCGCCAAGCTCCAGCAATACGAAGCCTCCCTTTCGCCCACCGACACCCTGGCGCCCTACCGCATCGCGCTCGACGGCGGCGACGTGGAGCGCGGCCGCAAGATCTTCCGCGAAAAGGCCGAAACCCAGTGCCTCCGCTGCCATAAAAATGAAATCGGCGACAGCGTAGTCGGCCCCGATCTCTCCCACATCGGCAGCCGCAAGAACCGCGAATACATCCTGGAGTCGATCGTCTTCCCAAACAAGCAGATCGCCGAAGGCTTCGAGATCGCCATGCTCACGATGAAGGACAACAGCATGATCGCCGGCCGCCTGGTCAAGGAAGACGCGACCACGCTCCACGTCGAAACGACGGATGAAAAGGGCCAGCCCAAGAC
>FTCV01002713.1_pt1 | contig 38957 bp, 39 predicted proteins | sample 1639691 | NCBI WGS metagenome assembly FTCV01 (sample SAMEA3914864, study PRJEB12502) | metagenome | biome: forest; material: soil | place: USA | collected 2012-03-12 | depth 0.3 m
CGCCCGAACCCGCCGCCACTGCCCCGCCGCTGTCCGGCGACGCCGATCGGCCCACTGCCAAGCAGCGTCCCGCCCGCGACGTGAAGGACGGCGCCTTCGACGACTCGGTGGCCGGCGAGGAGGACCCCGGTGCCGGCGTCGACACGCTGACGCCGCGGCGCTAGCCGCCCAGCAGGCGCATCAAGGGCGCGGCCGCCGCCGTCGGCAGGGCGCGCTCGTCTTCTTCGTCCTTCAGCGCGACTCCGCTCAGCTGGCGCGTGCGCGCCAGTTTCAGCAAGCCGTGCAGCTTGGCCGCAGCAGCCAGTGGCGACAGGCCTTCCGGGCGCACGTTGGAGATGCAGTTGCGCTCGGCGTCCACCCGACCGACGCGCGGCGCCCAGCTGAAATACACCCCCAGGCTGTCGGGCGCCGACAGGCCCGGCCGCTCGCCGATCAGCACGACCGCGCAGCGTGCCTTCAGCAGCTCGCCCACCTCGTCGCCCAGGGCCACACGGGCCTGCGTCGCGACGACAGGCGGCGCCCAGGTCCAGCCGCTTTCCTGCACCAGCCGCTCCCGCAGCGCCGTGAACAGCGGCAGGGCCTGGCGCTGCAGGGCCAGCGCCGACAGGCCGTCGGCCAGCACGAAGGCGAGATCGGTCACCGGCGCTTGCAGGTCCTGCAGCCGGCGGACATCGGCCTCGTCGAGGCGCCGTCCCAGGTCGGGACGCTGCAGATAGCTCGCCCTATCCATCGCTCGGCTCTGCACCTGCAGCGGCGTTTCTCCCAGCGTGCGCAAGCCCTGGAGCAGCGCTTCAGCATCCAGCGGCGCATGCACCGCGTCGCGCGCCTCGGCATGGGCTTGCTGGAAGGCGAGGTGGCCGGCCGTCGGCACGCTGATGCCGGCGCGGCCCAGGCCGATGCGCGCCGCGGTGTGGCGGCGCAGGCGAGACCAGGGCTGCTCGACAACGCTCATGCCTGCTCCAGCATGGCCGCAAAGCGCGCCGGCAGCCCGTCGGCCAGTTGGGGCACCTCGCCGGCCTCGAAGATGCCCATGCGCTGCAGCCAGGCCTCGAACTCCGGCGCCGGCTTCAGGCCCAGCAGGCGGCGCATTGCAAGCGCATCGTGGAAGCTCGTGCTCTGGTAGCCCAGCATGATGTCGTCCGAGCCCGGCACGCCCATGATGTAGTTGCAGCCGGCGGCGCACAGCAGGGTCAGCAGGCTGTCGACATCGTCGACATCGGCCTCGGCATGGTTGGTGAAACAGACGTCCACGCCCATCGGCAGGCCCAGCAATTTGCCGCAGCAGTGGTCCTCCAGGCCGGCGCGCAGGATCTGCTTGCCGTCGTACAGATACTCCGGCCCGATGAAGCCGACCACGCTGTTGACCAGCAGTGGCTCGAAGCGCCGCGCGACGGCGTAGGCCCGGCACTCCAGCGTCTGCTGGTCGCAGCCATGGTGGGCGCCGCTGGACAGGGCGCTGCCCTGGCCGGTCTCGAAATACATGACCTGGCGGCCGCCGCGCTTCAGCGCCAATGCCGCCTGCTGCGCTTCTTCCAGCAGTGCCAGCGTGACGCCAAAGCCGCGGTTGGCGCCCTCGGTGCCGGCGATGGACTGGAACACCAGGTCCACCGGTGCACCGCGGCGAATCGCCTCCAGCGTCGTCGTCACATGGGTCAGCACGCAGCTCTGCGTCGGGATCTCGTGGCGCGTGATGACGGCATCCAGCATATGCAGCAGGCGCGTCACCTGCGGCAGGTTGTCGGTGGCGGGGTTGATGCCGATGACGGCGTCGCCCGCGCCCATCAGCAGGCCGTCGAGCAGGCTGGCCGCAATGCCGGCCTCGTCGTCGGTCGGGTGGTTGGGTTGCAGCCGCGTGGCCAGGCGGCCGCGCAGGCCGATGGTGCTGCGGAACTGCGTGACCACCTCGCAGCGCGAGGCGATCAGCATCAGGTCCTGCACGCGGCAGAGCTTGCTGACGGCGGCGGCCATCTCGGGCGTCAGGCCGGTGGCGATCTGCGCGGGGTCGACGGCATCGGCCAGCAGCGCGTCGCGCAGGCCGCCGACGGTGAGGTGCGAGATAGGCGCGAAGGCAGCGCCGTCGTGCGTGTCGACGATCAGCCGCGTGACCTCGTCGTCCTCGTAGGGCACGATGGCTTCGCTCAGGAAGGCCTTCAGCGGCAGGTCGGCCAGGGCCAGCTGGGCCGCGACCCGCTCGCGTGCGTTGGCCGCGGCCACGCCGGCGAGCTCGTCCCCCGAACGCCGCGGGCTGGCGCGCGCGAGCAGGGTGCGCAAGTCCGCAAACTGGAAGCGTTCGGTGCCAAGCGTGTGGGCGTAAGCCATGGCGAGAGTGTGCGCAAAAGCGGCGGCACCTGCATGACAAAGCAATGATGCGGGCGCTCCGCAAAGCTGTGGATGCCGGGCCGGGCCGCGGCAGCTAGCGTGAGGGCCTTTCCTGCACTGCGCGAGGCGGCCATGGACGACGACAAGATTTCCCGGCGGGTCAAATGGGGCGTGATCGGGCTGCTGGCGGTCTGCGCCGTGCTGGCGCTGATGCTGTGGACCGGCGGGAACAACAATGACTCGGCCCTCTGGTTCGTCGCGCTGCTGGTGCTGACGGCCACAGCGCTGACGCTGACCGCCATCGTCTTCGGCGGCCTCAAGCTCAACGATCCCAGCGAAGCCTTCGGCCTGCCCTCGGGCTCGGTACGCACCCTGCTGGCGGTCGGCGTGATGGTGTTGTTCGCCGTCTTCGGCCTCAAGTTCTTCGGCGACACCAGTCAGGGCGCCGTCAACGAAAAGGCCTTCGTCGAGACCACGGTGCCGGTCGCCAGGCTGGCGGACGAATTGGCGCGCTACAAGGATGCCGCCGTGCTGGCCGTGGTCGTGTCGCCCGGCAAGGCGGCCTCCGGCGCTGACCCGGGCACCGATGCCAAGCTCAACCTCTACGCGGTGAAGCCCCGTCGTCCGGCAGATGCCGTGGACGCCCAGAAGCAGCTGCTGACGGCCATCATCACCCTGCTGACCACGGTCGTCGGCTTCTACTTCGGCAGCAAGAGCGCGGGCGACGCCGTTCGCGCCCAGACTGGCGGCACCACACCGCCCGCCGATGCCGCCCTGCAGCGCCAGCAGGCAGCGCTGACGACCGAGCGCGACGGCCTGGACGCTCACATCAAGAGTGACCGCGAGACCTTGCAGGGGCTGCGCAAGGCGAGCGACATCAGCGCCGAAAGGCAGGAGCAACTGGACGCGGCGCAGAAGCTGTCGGACGGCCTGGACACCCTGCGCGACCAGCTGGCCCGTGCGCTGACCGAGGCCCAGACCCAGCTCGGTGCCATCACCTCGGCACCGGCCGGTGGCGAAACCGCGGCGCGCGATACCGCGCAGAAGGCCCTGGCGCGGGCCGGCACCGAACTCGACAAGTTCAAGCAGGCCGCCCAGCAGTTCGAAGCCGCCGTGGCCCAGCTGCGCGGCAAGTGATCAGACCCAGGTCAGCGCCACCGCGTCCCGCACCGCCCCCACGGCCGGCACGGCCAGGGCGGCCGGGCTGCTGATCCAGCAGAACCAGGTCGGCGCCGCCCAGCCCGGCCAGATGCGGGCCTGGCCGGCGTCTTCCATCAGCACGGCCTGGTCGCGCCGCACCATGCCGGCGCCCATGCCGGCCGCCACCATGCTGCGCACGGCCACCTCGGTGTCGGCCTGCAGGCCCACCTCCAGCACGGCGCCGGCCTGGGTGAAGAGCCTTTCCTGGTGCACGCGCAGACCGCAATCGGGCGGCGTCGTCACCCAGGGCAGGGTGGCCAGGCCGGCCAGGTCGGGCGGCAGGCCGCCGTTCAACAGCAGGCGCTGCGGCACCACCGGCACGATCTCGCAGGCCTGCAGGCGACGCAGCTCCAGGCCCTCGATCTCCGGGTGCTCGTGCAGCACGCAGGCGCAGTCCAGCTCGCCCTTGCGCACGGCGGCAATCGCGCGCAGCGACACCAGCTGCTGCAACTGCAATTGCACCAGCGGATGGTGCTCGGCCAGGTGCACGAAGACCTCGCCCAGGCGCAGGGCCACCGCGTCGCTGACCGTGCCCATGCGCACCTGGCCGCGCGCCTCGCCGCGGATCTGCGCGGCCGCCGCCTGCATGCCCTGGGCCGCGGCCAGCGTGCGGCGCGCCTCCTCCAGCAGGCGCTCGCCGGCGGGTGTCAGGGCCATGCCGCGGGCGCTGCGCTCGAACAGCTTGACGCCGAACTCGTCCTCCAGCGCCTTCAGCTGGGCGCTGACCGCCGGCGGGCTGGTGAAGACGCGCTCCGCGGCCCGTGTCAGATTGCCCTCGGTGGCCACGGCCACAAAGGTCTTGAGCTGGTAGATCTCCATGGCCGGCATTCTGAACACGCCGGGCGCGGCGGGGGTGTGGATTTTCCGAACGGGGCGGTCGGCCGAAACGAATGGAGGGAATCGCGCGAGGCGAGGAGAGTGAGGGCATAGCAAATCGTCTGGAGAACCTCCATGACCGCCACCTCCAATTTCCGCGCCATCGTCGCCCTGCTGCTCGCCACCACCGCCTGGGGCAGCCTCTTCCTGATCGGCAAGCCCGTGGTCGCCCAGCTCGACCCGGTCTGGTTCACGCTGGTGCGCTACGCCTTCGCCACCAGCGTGCTGGCCCTGCTGGTGCACTTTGCCGGCAGCCAGCCCTGGGCCAAGCTGCGCCGCCATGCGCTGCGCCACAGCCTCGTCGGCCTGGCCGGCTTTGGCGTGTTCAGCATCATGGTCTTCCACGGCCTGCGCCTGTCGCTGCCCTCGCACGGCTCCGTCATCATGGCCACCATGCCCTTCACGACGCTGGGCCTGCGCTGGCTGCTGGACGGCCAACGCCCGCCGCTGCGCGCCGTGGCGGGTGCCGCCCTGGCCCTGACCGGCGTGGCCACCGTGGCCAACCTGCTCGGCCACGCCGATGAGGTCAACAGCCGCATGCTGCTGGGCGACGCCATCACGCTGACCGGCACCCTGGGCTGGGTGTTCTACACCCGCGCCATGGCCCAGCTGCCCGACCACAGCCCGCTGGAGTACGCCGCGCTGACGGCCATCGGCGCCCTGCCCTGGCTGGCTGTGGCCGCCGTGCTCGCCACCCTGGTGGGCTGGGCGCCCGCCCCATCGCCCGAGCTGGTGCTGAGCCTGAGCCCGAAGCTCATCTACATCGCCCTCATCCCCACCGTGCTGGGCGTGCTGGCCTTCAATGCCGGCGTCAAGCGGCTCGGCGCGCCCATGGGCACGCTGTTCCTGAACATGGTGCCGGTGTCCGTCATCGCCGTGCGCGCGGTGCTGGGCGAGGCGCCGCATGCCAACGAGATCGCCGGCGCGGCGCTGGTGGGCATCGGCCTGGCCCTGACGGTGTGGACGCCCCGGCCTGCCGTGGCACCGCTCGGCGCCAGGCCCTGCACGCGCTGACGCTCACAGATAGGTGCCGGTGGCCTCCATGTTGAGCAGCCAAAGTGCATTGCTCAGCCACCGGTCCCGCTTGCCACCGCGCACGGCGCCCTCCGCCTTCATGGCGCGCGCCCAGCTTTCCGTCTTGGACGCGGCCGACTCCACGTGGCCGCCCCAGAGCGTCTGCGTGATGAACCAGAAGTCCGCGTCGCTGAACACGTCCGGCACCGGGCTGCGCAGCAGCACCTTGGCGTGCGTCCAGGGCGTGTCGAAGAAGGGCTGCTCGGGGTCGAACAGGCGCTCCTTGTAAGTGGGCTCCGCGGCGCCCAAGGGTTCGCCGCGCGCATCGCTCAGATGCTGGCCGAAGAGCACTTCGTAGCACTGCCGCGTGTCGCGGGCCCAGAACGGCCGCCACCAGCGGCTGGCCGGCCGCCAGGCCCACAGACGGTCGGGCCACAGCGGCGCCCCGCCAAGCCGCGGTGGCGCCAGCAGCGCGCGCCGCTGCGCCTCGGGGCAGCCGGGCCAGAAGCGCTCCAGCGCGGCTTGCAGTTCGGGGGGCAGCTGTCGCAGGTCGAGGTCGGGCATGGGGCGGAGACCTTATCCCAGCACGTGGTCGCCACCGGACACCAAGTTAGGGGTCGGCCTCACGCGGCTGTCATGCACCCGACCTAGGCTGCGGAGCCCATGTCCTCGCTCATCGACATCTCACCCTGGGCCTGGGCCCTGATTGCCTGGGGCCTGCTGTGCGCCACCCTCGTGTTGTTGCAGGGCAAGCTGCTGTTCGGCCGCACCTGGGTCATTCGCCGCACCGACCCCGGCCCCGCTGCGGCCAACCGGCGCCCCGAGGCGGTCTGGCTGGAGCGCCCGGGCGGCGTGAAGCTGCAAGGCTGGCTGACCACGCCGTCGCACGCCGCACCGCGCCGCCTGCTGCTGTGGTTTGGCGGGCGCAACGAGAACGTCGCCTGGACGCCCGACCTCGCCGGCTGGCTGCCCGACGACTGCGCGCTGCTGGCCTTCAACTACCGCAGCCTGGGCGAGAGCGGCGGCTGGCCGAGCGAGTCCGCCTGCGTGGCCGACGCCGAAGCCGCCGCGGCGTGGGGGCTGGCGCGGTTGGCCCTGCCGTCGAGCGCGCTGCACCTGGCCGGCCGCAGCCTGGGCACCGGCGTGGCCATGCAGCTCGCGGCGCGCCTGGCCGCGGCCGGCCGCCCGGCTACCAGCGTCGCGCTGATCACGCCGCTCAAGAGCCTGCGCGCGGTGCTCAATCGCAACCCGCTGCTCGCGCCGCTGACGCCCTGGCTGCGCTCACCGCTGGACAGCGTCGCCGCCGCGCGGGCGCTCAAGGGCGAGGTGTTGGTGCTGCTGGCCGAGCGCGACACGCAGGTGCCGCATGCGCATTCGCACGCCCTCGTGCGTGCGCTGGAGCACGCCGGCGCGGCCGTCACCGTGCACCAGCTGGCCGGCACCAACCACCGCAGCCTGGCGCGCACACCGGCGGCCATGCAGCGGCTGGGCGGCTGGCTGCTTACGGAAGAGGCGGCGCCAGATCCAGCCGCATGAGGGCCTGGTGCAGCGCCTCGGTGGCAAAGCCGCAGCGCTGCAAGGCCTCGCCGCCCAGGTCGCCGCGCTGCAGCTGAGGCACGCTGACCTTGGCGCCCGGGTGGGCCGCCAGCAGCGCTTGCACCAGGGCTTCGGCGTCCTGCTGGGCCGGGTGGCGGTCGATCAGCGAGCGCACGAGAAGGCCAGTCTCCCGGTCGCCCGTGAACACCAGCTGCGCCCTGCCGCGCCGCCAAGCCGCCCACGGCACCGTCAGCACGCCCACGACATCGGCGCCCACCTGCAGCGGCAGGTCGGCTATTGCTGCTTCCGCCTCGCGCAGCCAGGCCAGCGCCTCGGCCTGGGTGCAGGCCAGCTCGGGCGCTGGCGGGCGGGGCTCGCCGGCGTCCGCCACGCGCTGGTAGCCGTGCAGGGCGTGCTGCTCCACGAAGCCATGGCGGCGGTACAGGCGCGCGGCGCGCTCGTTCTGCACGAACACCTCCAGCTCCACCGCCTTCACGCCCGCCTCGCGGCCCCGCTGCACAAAGTCCTGCAGCAGTTGCACCGCCGCACCGCTGCCGCGCGCCTCCGGCACCGCGCCCATGGTGCCCAGCCGCCACCGCCCGAGCGCCGGCCGCGGCGCCACCAGCGCGAAGGCGAGTACGTTGCCTTCCGCATCGACCGCCGCACGCCCCAGGCTCAGGTCCACGCCCTGGCGCAGCACAAAGCCCGGCCATTGGTCCAAGGCCAGGTTGAAGGGGCCGATCAGATAGTCGGCAAAGGCCCGCACGAAGGCCGCATGCAGGGCTTCGGGAGCGAGCTGGTCGGTGGGGACGAGGGAGAAGGCGGTCATGAAAGCATTCTGGCCATGCCGGGCCCTCGGCCGCAAAGTCATGCGCTTGAGCGCCGCCTGTAACCCCGCGGTGGAAGAATCGGCCGCACCATGATCATCAAGAAGACGCTGCAGACCCTCGCCGTGGCCGCCACCGTTGCTAGCGCCACGGTGCCTGCACAGGCCGGCGACGGCCAGTTCTCGCTGCTGGTGCTGGCCATGCCCACCAAGTACCACTACGAATACATCCCGGTGGCGCGCGAGAGCTTCGAGAAGCTCGCCAAGCTGCACGCCTTCGAGCTGACCTGGACGGCCCAGCCCGGCGCCTTCGAGGGCGACCTGAGCAAGTACGCGGCGGTGGTGCTGCTGAACAGCTCGGGCGAGGAGTTCAACGAGGCCCAGCGCGCGGGCCTGGAGCGCTACATGAAGGCCGGCGGCAACGCCGTCGTCGTGCACCGCGCCATCATCAGCAAGCCGGGCCTGTGGCCCTGGTACGAAAAGCTCGTCGGCCGCAGCTTCGTCATCCACCCCATGCTGCAGACCGCCGTCGTCACCAAGGCCGACGCCAACCACCCCGCCACCTTCGGCCTGCCCGACCGCTGGATCTGGTCAGACGAGTGGTATGAATTCAGCAACCCGCACGGCGTGACCATCCACCCCGTGCTGGCCGTGGACGAGCGCACTTACGACCCCACCAAGATCTGGCCCGGCCAGGTCGCCAAGGGCATGGGCCCCGACCACCCGGTGAGCTGGTGGCACCCCTACGCAAAAGGCCGCGTGTTCGTCACGGCGCTGGGCCACAACGGGGAGATGTACCGCGAGGGGCGGTATCTGGATCACTTGTGGGGTGGGGTGTGGTGGGCGGCGAGTGGGTTTGGGAAGTAGCGCCAACGACCGCCCGTACAGCAACACGCTATACAGTCACCTCTCATGGAAGAGAGGCGGATACCGGTCAGTTTCCGAGTCAGCTCGAGGTTCAAGCGGTGCTTGGAGCTAGCTGCGAAGCGCGAGCAAAGGTCCCAGACCAACTTCATCGAGAAGCTGGTCTTCGACTACTGCGTGCGGGAAGGCCTTGACCCCGACGGCGCTGATACCAAGAACTCGACGCGCGCCCCAGAGAAAGGCCAAAAGTGAACTACGACGACCTGAGCAAGGAAGCTCTCGTTGAAATCCTCAAGCGACGCGACGCCCAGGCCCACTACGGCCTCCACTGGGAGCGGAACGCCATTGAGCGCGACAAAGCCCTGAACCGCGACTTCGTAGGCCTGGAGCTCCAGTCCGAGGGCATTGCGCTCAGCGAGCTGAAAGGTCCGCAACTGCAGCAGTACGACCGCGCCAAGGCTAGTGCTCGGCACCTCCGGTAGCCAAAGAATTTCTCAGATGAGCTGTCGCTCGCATTTCACCCATGCGTCGCGCGTCTCACATGAGGTGTCGTCGTAGGGCGCCGCATTAGTTGCACTGGCGCGGATTGTGAATCAAGTACTTGGCGGGTCCCGCGCCACAGCCTTCACCCAGGCAGAGCACGACTTTGTGCGACTGACCTTCGAGCGCGCCAAAGTTCTTGCACGCGCTGTCTGGGCGGGTCAGAAGACGCTAGTTTTAGCCTCGCTGAGTAGGCGAAGGGGTGCTTGAGCCGGTCCACCGAGACGCGCAAAGTTCGGGGATCAAACGGGGGGTTCAGCCTTCCCAGGCTCCCCCAAGCACCCGAAGAACCAACGCTATCGAGCCTGCAGTTCCCATAGGAGCAGTCATGGCTCAGATGGCCTGTGCTTCCTGCGGCCGGGAGTTCTCGGTTCGTCCGCAATCGCCCAAGCAGACCTTCTGCTCGGCGCCCGAGTGCCAACGCGAGCGGCGCCGGCGCTGGAACCGGGCCAAGCTCGAATCCGACCCCGACTACCGGGCCAACCAGCTGGCGGCCCAGCGTGCCTGGCACGCCCGCAACCCAGGGTACTGGCAAACCTACCGCGGGCAAAAGCAGCCCGCCGCCCCACCGAAAGCACCAAAGCCGACGCGTGCAACAAGTGACGCGTCATTTTGCGGAGTGGACCCGGCCGCCGGCCGCTGCTGGATCGACGTTCTCTCCTATGGGCGGGACGGCAAACCTCTGGCCTGGCGGGTCGAGATGACATTGACGCGTCCTCAGGTTTGCAAAGATGGACGCGTGCAAAGAGAGGACTCGTGGATGCCGGCGGGATCGCCGCCTAATGTCCCGCTGCACGGCTTCGAAATCCCGGTGAGCGTTCGGCGGGACGCCTGATCTGCCTCTCAAGGTCCGAAGCGCGTGTCTCCACATCGCTCACTGAGCGGAGACGGTCATGCAGCCAGAAGACCTACAACCCGGCGAAGAACGAACCAGCGATTTCCGCGCTGCCGAGTACGTTCGCATGTCCACGGAGCACCAGCAGTACTCGACCGAGAACCAGTCCGACAAGATCCGCGAGTACGCTGCCCGGCGCGGCATCAAGGTCATCCGGACCTACGCCGACGCCGGCAAGAGCGGCCTGAGGATCGACGGCCGCGAAGCGCTGCAGCGGCTGCTGCGCGACGTCGAGTCCGGCCAGGCAGACTTCAACCTCATCCTCGTCTACGACGTCAGCCGCTGGGGTCGCTTCCAGGACGCCGACGAGAGCGCGTACTACGAGTACATCTGCAAGCGCGCAGGCATCCAGGTCTGCTACTGCGCCGAGCAGTTCGAGAACGATGGCTCGCCCGTCTCGACCATCGTCAAGGGCGTCAAGCGTGCCATGGCCGGCGAGTACAGCCGCGAGCTGTCGGCCAAGGTGTTCGCGGGCCAGTGCCGGCTCATCGAGCTGGGCTTCCGCCAAGGCGGCCCAGCTGGCTTCGGCCTTCGGCGGGTGCTGATCGACCAGGCGGGCAACGTCAAAAGCGAGCTGGCGCGCGGCGAGCACAAGAGCCTGCAGACCGACCGCGTGATCCTGACGCCGGGCCCCGACAGCGAGATCCGCATCGTGCGCGAGATCTACGGCTGGTTCACCGACGGCGGCATGCACGAGATCGAGATCGCCAAGCGGCTCAACGACCGCGGCTTGGTCACCGACCTCGGCCGGAGCTGGACGCGGGCCACCGTGCGGGAGATCCTGACCAACGAGAAGTACATCGGCAACAACGTCTACAACCGGGTCTCGTACAAGCTGAAGAAGCTGCGCGTCATCAACGGCCCGGACATGTGGATCCGCAAGGACAGCGCCTTCGAAGCCGTCGTGTCGCAAGAGGCGTTCTACACGGCGCAAGGGATCATCAAGGCACGGGCCCGCCGGTTCAGCGACGAGGAACTGATCGAGAAGCTGCGAGGGCTTTTCGAGCGCCGCGGCTTCCTGTCCGGCCTGGTCATCGACGAGACCGAAGGCATGCCATCGGCTGCGGCGTACATCCATCGCTTCGGCAGCCTGATCCGGGCCTACCAGGCCGTGGGCTTCACGCCCGACCGGGACTACCAGTTCCTCGAGGTCAACAAGTTCCTGCGCCGCCTGCACCCCGAGGTGGTCGCGGGCACAGAGCGCGAGATCGCGAACCTGGGCGGCACGCTCGTGCGCGACCCAGCGACCGACCTACTGGACGTCAACCGCGAGTTCAGCGTATCCATCGTGCTGGCTCGCTGCCAGAGCCATGACGACGGCCGCCGGCGTTGGAAGGTGCGCTTCGACACCAGCCTGGCGCCGGACATCACGGTGGCCGTACGGCTCGCGCCGGGCAATCAGACCATCCACGACTACTACCTCCTACCGCGGCTGGACTTCGGGCTACCGAGGATCAGCCTGGCCGACCACAACGGCATCGAGTTCGAGAGCTATCGCTTCGACACGCTGGACTACCTGTACCGCATGGCCGAGCGCGCCAGGCTGAGGAGAGCCGCATGAGCCGGGAACACCCACCCGGCGAGCTGCAGATGATCCCCATCGACCGCATCCGGGTGCTCAATCCAAGGGATCGCAATGCCCAGGTCTTCGAGGAGATCGTCGGCAACATCAAGGTGCTCGGGCTGAAGAAGCCGGTGACCGTCACGCCACGCACCGACGCCAACGGCTCGTACTTCCTGCTCATCTGCGGCGAGGGTCGCCTGAAGGCCTTCCTCAACCTCGGCCAGACGGAAATCCCGGCGATGGTCGTCCACGTCAGCGACGAGGACGCGTTCATCATGAGCCTGGCCGAGAACATCGCCCGGCGCCAGGGCCGGCCGCTCGAGCTGCTCGCAGGCATCGATCTGCTCAAAAAGCAGGGCTACGACCGTCGCGAGATCGCGAAAAAGACCGGGCTGAGCTATGACTATGTCTCCGGCATCTTGCAGCTTCTGGACACCGGCGAAGAGCGATTGCTGGTCGCCGTCGAGCGCGAGCGAATCCCCCTGACCGTCGCGCTCACCATCGCCGGCGCAGGCTCCAACGACAAGGACATCCAGGCCGCGCTGCAGGAAGCCTATGAAAGCGGCCAGCTCCGTGGCAACCAGTTGCTGCGCGCCCGCAAGATCATTGAACGGCGCCGCACGCTGGGGCGATCCGTAGCCAAGAACGCGCCGCGCAGAGAAACGAACGTCACCTCTGCCAGCCTGATCCGGACCTACCAGCAGGAGGTCGATCGTCAGCGGCTCATGGTGCGCAAGGCCGAGCTGGTACAGCAGCGGCTGCTGTTCGTGACGGAGGCGCTGCGCCAGCTGCTGACCGACGAAGACTTTTCCAACCTGCTGAGAGCAGAGGGGCTCGACACACTGCCCAAGTATCTGAACGACCGCGTCTGGCCGCTGGGGAGAGCCGCATGAGCAATCCGCTGCTGGGTTTCGTGCCCGATCCGATCACCGTCCCGTTCGACAAGCTGCTGCCGTCCAAGAAGCTGCCCCCTGGACTTGAAGGCTCCCCGAAGTACCTGCAGATCAAGGCATCGATCGAAGGTATCGGTCTCATCGAGCCGCTGACCATTGGCGCCGTCGACAAGGCCACCGGCACGCACGTGCTTCGCGATGGGCACATCCGCGTCCATGCAATGAAGGAACTCGACTTTCACGACGCACCCTGCTTGGTCGCGCTCGACGACGAGACCTATACGTACAACAACCGCGTCAATCGCCTATCGACCATCCAGGAGCACATGATGATCCGGCGCGCGGTCGACCGCGGCGTCACGCCGGAGCGCATCGCCAACGACCTGAAGGTTGACATCAGTCACATCCAGAAGAAACTCAACCTGCTCGACGGCATCTGTGCCGAGGCAGCCGGACTGCTCAAGGACCAGCGGTTCTCCCCCAACCTGGGCGCCACGATCCGCAAGATGAAGCCGACACGGCAGATTGAGTGCGTCGAGCTGATGGTGGCGGCCAACAACTTGAGCACCTCCTACGCGAATGCGTTGCTGGCCGCGACGCCGGCGGACATGCTCGTCGGCGAGCGCAAGCCCAAGAAGATGTCGGGCGTCAGCGCGGAGCAGATGGCCAAGATGGAAAAGGAGATGGGAAACATCCATGGCCAGTACAAATCCATCGAGCACTCCTACGGCCAGGACGTCCTGAACCTGGTCCTGGCCAAGGGCTACCTGAAGAACCTGCTCGACAACGAAGCCGTCTTCAGGTTCTTGTCGATGCGACAGCCCGACGTACTGCGCGAGTTCTCCAACCTCGTCGAGGTCGACGCGCTGGACAAGTGATGGACGAGCAGGTCCGCAGCAGCCTCAGCGCTGCGCAGGCCGATGCCCTGCTCCGATGGTCGAATGGCGACTCGGGCGCGGCTCGGCCGCCTCCCATCGCAGATCCAGCGTGCCTTTATGGCCTGATCGGAGAAGTGGCCAGGGAGGGGAGCGAGGGCACGGAGACGAATCCGATCGCGATCGCCGGGAACTTCATCACCTACCTGTCCTGTGCGATCGGGCGCATGCCCTACCTGGCGGTGGGGAACACCAGCCATCACGCGAGACTCTTCTTCCTGCACGTGGGGCGCTCGGGCCGGGGCAGGAAAGGGGATGCCGTTTCGTTGGTCACGCGCATCGACGAGGCTGTGCGTGCGCGCCGACCCGAACTGGCGCCGCAGATCCATCGCGGCGGTTTGTCGACCAGGGAGGGCCTGGCCGCGCTGATTCACGACGGCTATCGATCCGGCCAGCAGGAGGTCCCTGCGATCACGGACAAGCGCCTCTGGGTGATCGAGTCTGAGTTTGCGAATGTGCTGCAGCAGAGCCGGCGGGGCGGCAACACCTTGTCGGCAGCGCTGCGCGACTGCTGGGATGGCGTCGACCTCAAGCCAGCGACCAAGACCAACCGCGTCCATGCGAGCGATCCTCATGTGTGCCTGAGCGGCGCCATTTCCCCCGTCGAGTTGCTGGCGCTGGTACAGCGGCGTGACCTGCTCAACGGCTTCGTGAACCGCTTCCTGATGGTCTGGGGTGAGCGAACGCGGATCGAAGCCTTCCCAAGACGAGCTCCACGAGACCGCGTCGATGCGCTGGCGGCTCAGGTGATCGACGTCCTGGACTTCACCCAGCCGCGGTCACAGCATGGGCGAGAGACCGCGCTGATGACCTTGGCGGACAGCGCTCGCCGCCGCTACGCCCAGCTCTATCAGGCCGAGCTGAATCAGGAACTGGGGAGCACGCTGGTCGACAGTTTGCTGGAGAGGAGAGCACCGATGCTGTTGCGGCTTGCGATGGTCTTTGCGCTGACCGATCGGCAGTGGCTCATCCAAGCGGAGCACATCGATGCAGCGATGGCCTGGGTCAGGTACGCGACCGACTCGGCTGGCTTCGTTCTAGCGGATAGCGCGAGCACGCCGTCACAGCCGCAGGTCGCATGGGCGGCAGAGCGGATCTCGGCCTTCCTGGCGGCCAGGGGCTCGGCGTCGAGGCGCGACTTGGTGGTGGACTGCTTTGGCCGTCACCAGCCCGCCGCAGTTGTTGACGCGGCGATCGCGCATCTGATTGACAGGGCACCTGCGGACGCCCGTGTCGAGGTGCAGGCGAGATCACAAACCGGGCCGGGTCGGCCGGCAACAATCTATCGATTGGTCGGGTCCCGAGGACCTAAATAGTTCGCACTATCCAATCACCCTAAGTCCTTGTCACAGAACTTAGTTCGCTTTGTTCGTAAGTTCGCAGCAATGACGTGAGGGTGGTTATCGAAGGCCACGCTAGAGCTGCCTGGCTTCGTTTGCCGGCATCGACGTAGTCTGCATTCGCTCGAGAAGCTGCAGAAATGGCTCAGGGGCAGACGACGATCTCTTGATAAGCCGCTTGACCTTGACCTTCATGAGCCAGGAGTGCGCAGCTGCAAGCTCAACTACCGCTGAGTTGAGCGCGGGTGTTGTGGCAGAGCGAAGTTCCGTCTCCATTTGCTCAATCGTCGCTCTATCCAGACCGCCGGAAAGCCCCTGTGCTCGAAGGTCCGAAAACACGCGTGGAATCCAGTTCTTTGATCGCAGCGTGAACGCCAAAATGGGGTCGATGCTTGCGAGCATCGTGACGGCCTTGTCGTAGCGTTCGTCTAGCGAAGCATCCTTAGGAAGGAGCTGTTCCAAGAACTCGCGAAGACCCGGAAGCACGTCGGGCTGCAGTTCGATGCGGTCACGAATCGACCGAATGGCAAGGTCCGCACTTGTTAGGCGATGACGAACTTCAAGAAGGTCCGCTAGGGTTGCGGCGATAAGTTGCCGTCGCTCTTTTCTGGCCTTGTAAAGCACTCCCGCGCCGGTAAGCAGGCTGCCCATTGCGACGCCGATGAGTGGCGTTATTGTCTGGATTGCGTCCATGAAATGAATCGTTAGCTGTAGACGTTCACGTGGGAGGCGCCTGCGCCGCAAAAACTGAAAGGTCGTGTCACTAAGGTCGCCTAGTTCGCGAGTTCGCAGCAACGGCACCGCGCCTGATTGGTCAGCGCGTCAAGAAATGGAAGGTTCCGCTGAACTCGCCAACTCGTCCAAGTCATCTAGCGCGGCCTGAAGTGACTCTTCCGCGTCCTTGTATAGCTGCCCAGGGCGCGCAAGAAATGGAAACGCATCATGGAGGACGGTTCTGCACAGCGAGTGAAAGTAGTACTTGTAGGGGCCTTCTTGGAAATCCAGTGAGCGAACAAGATGCCCAAGCCTGTGATGCACAGGAGGATGGGTCCGCGACACGAGCGCGAGCTTAGGGTTTGGCCGCGTGAATATCGAGCTCAGCATTGACGACAAGATTGCCCATGCCTGCGCCGCCTTCTCTTCATCCGCCAAGCCTTGTTCGACGAGGCTACTCATCGCAAGTTGATCTGCCTCGTTCTCCAGCTGCATGAGGGAGGCATCTACGGTTCCACAGGATTGGGGTATATCGAGATGGCCCTGAGTGGCGTGCGCACATTCATGCAAAAGCATGAATGCGACAGCGCGTTCAAAAGCGATCTTTGCCTTTCCTGCGTAGTAGGCCTCCAGGTCATCGGCTTGAACGCGAGGTGAAGGGAGGTTTGCCGGCCACGGCTTGTATCCATTGCGAAGATCGCGCGCCCAGACCCATAGCTCTTCGGCCCTTACGACGAGGCTCTCATTCCCGGGCGTGGTCTGCCCGACCTGATCACCGCGGAGCTGAGCTTTTTGCACAAGCTCTTCATAGACAACCATCCAGGAATAGATGAATGCCCACAGCAACTCGAGCAGGGCGACATGGATGCGAATTTGCGCTGCTGCGCCGACAACTTTGGAGACCGACGGAGTACGCGGCGCTACTGCATCCACGTCCAGGAGAATCTCTCGATCAAGCACGCCCTGTGCAACGACCTTTCCCAGGTTCCGCTGAAAAAACTCGAACGCGGCGGTGATGCTTCCCTCTAGGGCGAGTACCGGTGAATCATCGAGAGTGAATGACATCGAGAAGATAGAGCGGCTACAACGCTGGCCAACTCGCCGGCCATTAAGGGCGACTCAGCAACCCCACGTTTTCCAAGCGAAAGTGCATCGCTGTGGTGCTCACGTTGAACTTCTTCGCGAGGGTGCTGACGGCCTCTTCGTCTTCAAGGTCCAACCCCAGCCGCGTTACCTCGGACCGCACCAACGCATCGGGCATCAGCAAGGCTGCCGCGAACTGATTGGCTTCGATCTCTTCCTTGTGCTCACCTTTCGACGATCCGTCGTCCCGCTTGAAAACCGACTTGTCGACAAACAGCCTCTGTCCAGGTCCCTGCGCGTGCAGCACGTAATGGCCGATTTCGTGGGCGACAGTGAAGCGTTGGCGTACCGAGGAGTGGGCGGAGTTGTAGCCGATCACTCCGCGCCCGTCTTCGACAACTAGAACGCCCGAGACTTCTGCTAGCGGCTGTGGCTGTGCCACGAGGCCGAGGTGGCGGATGACTTTGTCCACGGCCACTGGAGCTTGAAGCGCTCCACATTGCTGAAGCAACGTCGTAGCCTTTTTCTCTATCGAGGCGGTCATCGAGTCTTCTTCCTGCTGGAGGTTTGACGCGCGGCGGGGGAGTTCTGCAGTTGGTGCATGAGCTGACCGATCACGGCCGAAACCGTCTTCTCCGTATTCGAGTCGCCTGCAAAGATCGTTTGAAGCTGCTCACGAAATTCCACAGGGATCTCCACCGCACCTTGGGCGGGTTGAAGTTCCGCTGCACTGGGTATCAACGAAGCCAGCTCGACCTCTAGCTGAGTCGCGATGTTCCACAACAGCGAGAGCGGTGCGTGCTGACGTCCGGCTTCGATATTGACGACGGATGCACGGCTCTTACCTAGTTGCTTCGCCAACGCTGCCTGACTCATCTTCTCAGACCTCGCTTCGCGCGCATTTCGGATCCGCTCTCCCACGGCTCGGTACAGAGCCTCTTCCTTCTCGGGAGCCATGAGCCTGACTTTACAGCACAGGTGTTTGTGTCACAAACACGTTTACAATACAAACGTGTTTATGTAAGCTCTCATTTGACATCTCATCGCTGGCACTCGGACACTGCGGCCATGTTGAACCGCTGGAGTACCAGCATGAGCCACGCGACAAAGATCATCGTGAATCTCGAGGAAGTCGAGGTGCACCAGGAGAAGCTGACCTATGCGCAGCTCGTCCACATTGCCTACCCGCAAGACCCGCCCGCAGAGACGTCCGATGTGATCTACACGATCACCATCAGTCACCCGTCCCTGGGCGACATCTCTCTGGCTCGCGGCGATAAGCCAGTGACCGTCAAGCCCGGAATGGTGTGCCATGTCCGCAAGACCGGCCGCTCTTGAACTGGCCCTGGAGCCATTCATTGTTGCCGGCCTCCGGATTACGGTGCGAGGCAGCTACTTGCTGCTTCACGACGTACCGGTCGTCGACAGTCAGAAGCAGCTTCAAGTTGGCACTCTGGTCAGCACGCTGATCTACACCGAGAGCCAGCTGACCCCACCGGCGACCCATCAGGTTTGGTTTGATGGCCCATTTCCCTGCTTCGCCGACGGAGCCGCAATGGAGCAATTGCGATGCTCAGACGTCGCGGGTGGCCTTGTCGCGCCAGACGTTCCAGCCAGCTTCTTTTTCTCGAACAAGCCCGACGGATGGATCGGGTACCCGACGCATTTCGACCAGCTGATGCACTACTGGCGTGTCATTACGGACCAAGCTCGTGTGCTTGACCCGGTCTGCACCCGGCCTGTAGGTCAAGGATCGGCGGCCGTCGCGCCGAAGGCGGCTCCCTTCAGATACCCGGACGCATGCTCTGCTCGCGGCCGCTTCTCCATGGTTAGCGATCGCCTTTCCAAGATCTCAGTAGCAATCATCGGCCTCGGTGGCACCGGGTCGTACGTGCTGGACCAGGTAGCGAAAACGTCCGTGCGTGACATCCACCTGTTCGATGGCGACACGTTTGAACTCCACAACGCGTTTCGCGCGCCAGGTGCGGCGGATGAATCCGACTTCAACACGCCGAAGGTTTCGTACTACGCACGCAAGTACGGCGTGATGCATACAGGGATCACGCCGCACCACGCCTACGTCAGTGCCATCAACATCGCGCTACTCGGCCAGTTCGACTTCGTGTTCGTCTGCGTCGACAACGGCCAGGCACGACGGGAGATCTGCGCTTATCTGATTGAGCGACGTATTCCCTTCATCGACTGCGGCATGGATCTGTCGATGTCTTCCTCACAGCAGATCTATGGCACCTGCAGGGTGACGCTGGCGACTCCGGCGAACAACCAGCACTTCTTCGATCGAGTGCCCACGATGGCTGAGGCAGGTGATGCGCTGTATGACGCAAACATCCAACTCGCTGATGCCAACGCGCTTAACGCCCAGCTCGCCGTGATTCGATGGAAGCAGCACTTCGGCTTCTACGCGATGGACTGGGACTGGCATCACTTCGAATTCGCGATCAGCAGTGCTGGGCTCGCAAAAGCAGAGTCGCCGAAAGCCTCGAATGAAGGTTGATCAGATCTCGATCGAAAACGTCGAACTTGCTCCTAAGCGGCTTGTTCCCGGCTACCTCTACGTCAGTCAAAAGTACTCGGTCGCGCTTCACCTGTGCTGCTGCGGATGCGGTGAAAAGGTAATCACGCCGTTGTCGCCGGCTGAGTGGCGAATCAGCGTGCGCGGAGGTCGGGCAAGCCTTCATCCATCAATAGGCAACTGGTCGATGGCATGTCGGTCTCACTACTGGATACGACACGGCCGGGTCGTATGGGCTGCGGCGATGTTTAAGGCGCAGATGCGGGAGGTTTTTGATGGCGATCAGCGAGATCTTCGGGCGCTGCATCGCACACGCTCTGGTCGTCAACAAGCATTGCCGTCAGGTCGCCTGCCCTCGTGGCTGCTTCAGGTCTGGAGAAGGTTCTTCGGTTGAGGGCGCGTGCTTTTGCTCGTGAACAAGCGCCTTAAACCGACCGTGCGGCTTGAAGCCGGCACAGCAAATGCAACTATTGGGAGATGACATGCAAATCGCAGAGCTGAGCTCGATCGTCCAGGCCTTGCTGACCTGGCTAGTCTCGAAGTGGGAGTTCATCGCCAGTGGTCTTGCCGCCATTGGGCTGATCCTCTGGATCTGTGCCCGTACCGGGTCAACGCACGTCCTCAACAAACGGCTCTTGGGATTGGTTCTCGGCAAGCAGGAGATCAAGTCGCCAGTCCTCTCTAAGTTCCTGGAGGAGCGCGACGATCTCATGCACATCAGGTCAATGACAAGTCTGAAACGCGTTCCGACCGTCGCGGCGGCTGAGAGGCTCGTCGCGTGGCTGAGAAAGTTCGATATCGACGTCGACCTGGTGGCAGCTGCAGGTCCTCACTTTGATCTTGATGCCCCTGGATTCACACATCGCCCTCCGCGCGTCAGAGCCGTGATGCTGCTGATGCTTGGCGCTGTCGTGTCCCTCTACGGCGGGCTAGCGGTTGCTGGCCTTGGTGCTAGCACGCCAGCGCTGATCCAGGTCAAAGCGAGCAAGATCTGGTACGCCGTGACGGAGGAGCAGGCTCTGCGATTCCAACTGCAAGAGAGCCCCACACCGGCCATCGAGTCTTCCAACTGCAACGACAAGTCGGCCATCGCCAAAGCCACTGGCTATCCTGCCCACGACATTGAGGTTTTGTGTGAGCTGTTGTCCACCGAACGCGGCAAGGTGGCGCAGCACGATGCCCATGCAAGCCAGATCGCTGTCGCAGCCTTCATAGCACTGGCGTTGCTCTTTTTCGGCACTGCACTTTTCCGGGCTATGTGGCGCGCGGGCAAAGCCAACGAGCTCTACAAGCTGCTGGAACGCAGGAAGGCGGATGGTAGGGTGGGAGACGACGGCGGCGCCGCTTCCTAGCAGCCCAGCGGGCGTCGCGTTGGGCGTCGTATCTCTTTCGATGCGATCTACATTTCGGGACCGCAATCGATACGGCGCAACGATGAGTTGGAGCGCTGTCTCGCCATGTTCATCGCAGGCTCGGTCGACCGACTTCTTGCCCCTCCGAAGATCCTGCCTTCCCTAGGGCCTCATTCAGCGTCTGGGCGAGGCGTTGACCAGCCAGCGTGAGATGGTTCAGCAATACGCTGTCCCAGCGAGCTTGGTATGCAGCATCGATTGTTCGATCGAGAGGATAGAAGTGGGCGCTGCGACTTACCGCACACGAATATCTCGCCCAAGCTACGGAGTCGAGCGGACGAGATCCGGAAGCCAGCCGGATTGCCGATAGATCCTCCCGCAGCTGGCTCAAACCACCGGGCCGACGGCGAATGAGCTCGCTGTCCCACACGGCATGAAGGTTAGTACCCCGACCAAATGCCCGCACCTGAAACAGATTGCCGCCCTTGTCGGCCGCCAGGCCCACATGCAATGGCTGGTGAATGTCACCCACCAGATGGATCACGTACTTGAGAGCTACGAGCCGCTGGGCGTCTGATGCCTTCGACTTCAGTACTGCGACATGTTCGTTGATCGCCTCGACAACGCAGTTCCCGTTCTTGCAGTCCCGCCTGCGGTCGTAGTTGCAGTCGTTGTCCGGCAGATTGACATAGTGAAGCGGCGCCGTAGGTGCGCGCCTGACTTCATCTGCCCAGGTTGCGACCGATACTAGGGTGGCACCGGGTTGCTGACTGAGCAGCCGATCGGCCTCGGCTCTTGCTGAAGGCTCCAGTTGGCGCTCGGCCAATTCGGCGATGAGCCGGTGTGCATCAGCGCCCCAAGCCAGGGCGTCGGGCGGATTCAGTGTGAGTGGGACGAACAGCAAGAATGGGAAGAAGCGCATGTGCGGATCATGCCCATTCCCCTGGCTTGCACCGATGGCGCGGAAGCTCGATCGGCTATCAGTGATCGCTGTAGCCCATCAATGCCAGAACCCTCCGGCTTGACGCGACAAGGAGTGATGTCCGATGCCACAGACGAAGCTTTCGTCACGCCTGGCCGTCGCCCAGTGGGCAGCTTCATCGCTTGCCGCTCGCATTAGGTCGGCGGGGACGTATCAAGCAGCCCGACCCAATTGCCCGGCTTACTGGGAGTTGAATGAGGCTGGGTGTCACATGATGCTCGCCGTCAACGCACTGCGCTTACCAGATGATCCTGAGGGTTCGACCTTGCTCGACGTTTGGATGGATCATGGCGGCAAGGTGATGTCGGTGAGTTGGTTCCCCAGCTTGCCGTGGAGACCCCCTCACATATCCACGCTAAAGGCAGGCGATTGGTTGTTCAGGCTTGGCTGGCGGGAACCTAGCCAACCTTGAACCGCCGCTGTCATGTGACGAGCCGCCCGACCCTTGAGCCCGCGGCAGCGCCCGCAGAGCTACGGGGTTGCAACGCCCTAGTCATACCGGCCTCAGTAGCGCGTTGACGATTTCTTCAACGTAGTCCATCGTGAGGCCGATGCCGGGCGTACAAAGGACAACGCGACCGAACAGCGAGCTGTCTGGGAAGTCGTGAACGAACGCGAGTTGGCCGGCGCTGTGATGGTCGTCCAGCACGACGAAGGGTTCGCCTTGGTGGTGAGTTTCTAGCCAAGCCAGGATCTCAGCTTGGCGTTCGCGGTAGATCCTTTTGGGAACACATCGCCAGCTGTCGCCCTCATGCAGGTTTTCCGCGACAAATTGCAGGCCTCCTCCATCCAGCACCAGCGCGATTTGCTCACGGCTAAAGTGCTCGCGCCAACTGCTGCTGATTACGTACTTGGCACCACCCGACCGTCTGTGCGCCACTGCCAGGGCGTTGCGCCCGACCGATGAGAAGAGCGTGGCCAGCCGCTGCCGATCCGGTCCGTCGCCGCCCGCAAACGACCGAGACAGGTCCAAGCAGGCCTCGACTTGGCCTAAGCATAGGACCTCGTCAATGTCGAGAAATACGGTTCTCAAGCTGCTCCTCCGACGCGGTCCAGGATCGCTCCGTTCACTCAATCGCTTGTCTGGGGGAAATCGCTCGGGGTGAGAACGGGCTTGTCCAGGGCCTCTCTCATCCGCTCAACGCAGCGGCGGCCGGCCTCACCGTCCTCTTCTGAATTCCACAGAACTACTACGGGACCGAGGCTGAACATCACCGGCACGTCGCCGAGGTATTGCACTTCGTGAATGGCCTGCCAAGCGTCTTCACCATCGTTGAATGACATGACCCGGTAGTCCCAAGTGCGCTTGGACAGCGCGCCAGCGTCGTCCATGCCGTCCGGCGCTTCAAGCTGCGTCGACGTGCGGGGTTGCTCTGCGTTCTTCATGCGTAGTCAATCCTCGACATGCCACTTCTACGGGCTCGAAGCAAAGCGGCGTCACCTCAATCTACAGGTGTTCACGTCCGATCCGTGGGCTAAAAATTTGAACACTAGAGCGGCGCTTTTCCATTGACTGCGCGGGGCGAATATTCGCCCCGCGCAAGTTCCATCACACCGCTCTATGAAGGTGAACGCGGCAGGCAGGATCAATTTCCTTGAATGCGCCTCCACGCGGAAGCGTTGTTTGCAGGATGCGTACAAGCACGCCATACCTGTCGTCATCAACGGCGCAGTGGTTCTGGCTCAGATTGATCGGCCTGGCTCGGTTCCGCTCCTTGCATCCATCACGCGGCTTCGCCAGCCACGCTTCTCTATGTTGCGCACGTTTGGCACCTGCGCCAGCAGACCAAGGTAGTCGCGAAGAAGCAAGAGCTCGTCGTCGCCTTGATCGCCGTCGAACTCAGCGACGCGTACCAAGTTTCCGTAGTGCTCCTTGAGCTTCTCCGGCGTGTCGTCGACGGCGATCATCTGCTCGAGCCTGTATCCCAAAGACTTCAGCTTTGAGAGCCGCTTCACAGGCGTGTAGCCACCAGTGTGGAAGTCGCGACGTGGTGTGCACTTCAAGCTTGAGAACAGGAAGAGCGGCTGTCTGCCGCGGAAGATCTGGTCCACGACAGCCTGCGCGTACTCCTTGCCCGAGGACGTCCAGACGCCGACATCGAACGCGCAGAAGGCGAAGTCCAAGAAGACATCGAGGTGCGGACGTTTGTAGACGTGGTACTCGAATGCGACGAAGTCTGCTTCGTGGTCCAGTGGCTCGATGGACGCGTGGATCAGCGTTTCGTCCAGATCCAAGATCAGCAGCTTTCTTGAGGACATCATTCACCTGGCTTCCGTTCTTGGTGAGGAAGGACGTATGAGTGTGCCCATGATCGAGCGGCGCTCCACCTTCGAGGCGCGCCGGTCTGAAAGGATCAACATCTTCATGGCGCTGCTTCGAGAGGTACAGGGCGAAGGGCGAAGTACTGGCGCCCTCCGTCGATCAAAGGGCCGCTGACCAGCGCTAGCCCTACAGAACTTGCCCAGCTGAGAGCGCTTCGGTGGTCAACGCCTGCATCTGTCGCCAAGCGGGCTAGAGATTCATACCGACGCTTGAACTGCGCCACTTCATCGCGGCCAACCACCCGCGCCGTCCGACGCGGACCGATCTTGACGGTATGAACCGGAAGCAGGCCGACGCGTGCGAGGTGATAGACAACTTCCTGCTTCAAGCGGAGGGTCTCGGCGCACTCGGGAATGGTCAATTCGTTGCAATCCGGTCGCTTGGTTCGCGCCGCCCAATCTTGGCAACAAGCTTTGCTGACAAGAACCTCAGTCACGAGCGTGGCGCCACGAGGAACAAAGATGACCAGCGATCCATCAATGATCGATTGAATGAGCTGGTAGGTACAACTGACCGGCACGCAATGGCGGAGGGCCCAACGCAGTGGGATGCAGTCTGCGTCGGGACAATGTGGCTTGCCTGAGGCCAAGAGCGACTCAGAGAATTCATGCACCGCCTCGCGGCTCATCCGGCTACTTCGCTTCTCGAGCAGACCCGCATCAATGAACTGGTTTACACGACTAGAACTCAGCCCAGTTAGCCGAGCGGCTTCCTTGACCGAGATTTCGTCGATGCGCTGCTCCTGAACCTGTCGAACGGCTTCCGATGACACCAGCCGGCGACGGCGCCCACATGGCGTCATGCGCACGGCGACCTGCGCCTCTGACAACCGATCAAGCGCGGCAGCGAGGTTGGTTGACCGCATTCCCAGTTCGCGAGCGATCTGCGCAACGGTCAGAGGACGCGGGCCAAGTACGTTTCTTCCCGCGATGCGGAGGCGCGACTGAAGACTGGCGTTGGCATAGGAGCCAAGTTGCTCAGCAATACGCTCCCGCCACAGCCTGTCCCGGAGCTTCGAAATGCGCTTCGTGAGACCCGGCAGCGCGTGGTTCAAGGCACGCAGATCCCGCGGATCGACGACGTCCAAACGGCAGTGATCCAGAACCTCAAAGAAGGATTGCGGCCATGCCGCGACGATCTCTGCCCCTGCCTCCGCCAGTCTTACCACTTCGGATTGGGCCCGCCTGGACGCCTTCTTGAGTGGCTTCTTGGCTAAGCCATGCAAAGTCAGCGAGCCCAGCCAGAGCAGGACAGGAAGGGGAGCCGAGCCTTCCTCCATAGCCTGAGTCATCTGCGCAGAGAGTTCAGCAGCCGCAAGCTCTCGGAGGTCTTGACCACATCTGCAGGCCAGGAACCTGACGCGGTTCCATCGCAGCAAGCGACAGCACTGACCACATTGGTCAACAAGCCATAGCCCGTGCTTCTCGCAGAAAGGCCTCGACCGTTCATTCCACGGTTCTGGCCAATAGGCGTTCGGGCGCGCCAGGCATCGCGGACAGACCCGAACGATCGATAGAGCGCGCCGCTGGTCGTCGGCCAACAGCCAGGTCGGATCTGCGAGCCCGTTCGCATGCGCGACGCGAAGCCAATGCCCCTCGCTTGATTCTTCAAGGCGTCGAGCCGGTCGCACGGCCAAGCTGCTTAAGGTCGCCAGACTTATCCCCAAAGGCACTGCCGCCTTTTTGCCGAGCTTGATCGCTGTCATGTGGCGAGCTCCTCCTGGGCATCGAACAGGCCCTGCTGTTCTATCCTGGGCTTCCACCTGCGCTCGCAAAAGAAGGCCCTGCGTCTTCCACCCAGCCAAACAATGCCGTCAACGCCGATGGAGAACGCGCTGAGGCCCGGTTTGGACAGATCTCTGAAGACCTTGATCTGGCCTTGGATCGCTGCTTCGACGAGAGCGAGAAAAGTTCCCCGTTGCTCGGCGATATGCAACGTCGCCTCGCAGAAGAGGCTCCAACGTAAACCAGGCGCCTCCTCCATAGGCGCGGACATGAGTTCGAGCCGAGTCATGAGGGCGGCGATGTCACCGCGATGGAGGTACCCACGCACGCCGAGCACGCCTGTTCTGATCAGGCGCGTGTCCCGAATCGCCACGTACGTGCTCCAGTCGATGTGATGCTGGGCGACGAATTCCCGCGCATGAATCATTAACAGCAACGCTTTTCGCGCCTGCCGGGCGTGTCTGCGCTCGATGAACGTGAATGACTTGCCCCCTCGTACGACCTTCATAGACGGGATCACCTTCTGTTCAATCCATCGATCCACGACCTCAGCGCCACCGCAAAGCGGTGCGAGGTCTTGCATCAACACCGCTTTGTTCAGTGCATGCTCTCGAATGTCATGAAACGCCATCGCACCGTGCGGTGTGCGCTCGGTGCCAAGCGGTGCGAACGACGCCAAGCGGTCACTCAGGCTCTTGAGGGGCAATTTCGAGAGCGCCGTAGGCAACTTCTCTTCCTCTCTCATCACTCTTTCCAAGAAGCGCTTGGCCGCAAGGACATGAATGTTCTGTTGCAGTCCGGCCAGCAATCCCGAGACGCCCTCCTCTGACGGAGCCGCGCCAACACCGAGCTCTTCTATCAAGCGACTAACACCCGACAGGGGTCCCGATGTCGCCTGCCTGATGACCCGCTTGTGATGCACCCGCGACATTTCTTCCAACAGCCGCCATGCCAGTACCGACCAGCTGACGAGCGTTCCGAGCACGTCGTCTCCTCTCGGGCTAGGCGACTGCTGTGCCATCAGCTCCAGCGGCTGCCAGATCATTGAAGCCGCGCACCACTCGCGAGGCAAGCAAGGCACTGTGGCGTCGCGGATTTGTTGGCTTTCAGCGTTAGCCAGCTTCGACAGACCGGTTCGCCCGTAACCCGTCGTGAGGGCCTGTTCAGCGAGATCCGCGTTGAGGTGGCATCCGTGGAGAGTGCAGGCCTGGAGTCCTGACAGCCGCCATCGCGTCCTGATGTAGCGGCTCTCCGCGAGGCAGAGTGGGCAGTACCTCAGGGGCGTTGTTCGCACGAAGCTGGCCCACGGCGGAAGGGGCAACGCTCCGTATTGAGGCCTGCCTCGTGTGTATGCCCCCTGACGTTGATTCCTGTTTACGTCAAGTGCTGCTGTTCTCAGGCTTTCCCATGGGAGGACACTGCGTATGAGTTCGATGTCATACGCACTTGGCTTGCGCAGCCCCTGCGCCCGGGCCAGCGAAACCAGGTAAGTCTCCGGCCACTCGTCCGGAAGCATGGGCGTGCGCACCGGTAGGTAAGGTCGTGTCGCAGTGGCAGTCATTTGCGCAGACTCCTGCGAGGGGAAAACGGCTCACCGAGCTTCGTCAGCGGCAGCCCATTGAACCCGTGAGTGAAGGGATTGCGGCTATTGGGCGCATCTCGCCAGATCACCTGCAGAAAGGCCTTTGCGAGCGTTGAGCGCGTGATCACGAGGCGGGGTTGATTTACGGCGACCTCCACCGCTCGAACTAGCAAGCGCCGGATGTCCCTTAGCCGGCCGGCCGTCGCGAAGGCTATGGCCCGAGCGTGAGCCTCTTCGGTGATATCGATGCACGGGACGCCCTCCATCAATGCGCGGAAGGTGCCAAGCACGCTACGCAGCTCTCGCAACCGAGCCCCATCCATGGAAAGAGGCTGGAGAACGATTTGCTCTCGGAACCGATCTGCAAGCTGTTCGTTGGTGTCCCACAGGATCGCAGCGGCAGGTGTTCCGGCCAGCACGACGGGCAGGCGCGACAAGCGTATCAACTGCTTGATCCAATCGCCGACGTGATAGTGTGACTTCTCTGCCCCGCGGTCAGCCAGGTGATTGACCTCGTCCATGATGATCATTCGCACCCTGCAGCCTTTGAGTAAGGTGCAGAGCTGGTCGGTGCGATCCGCCTCGTCGCCACGATTCCAATATGGCGACCCGAGGGCACGAAGCAAGATCGCCGCGAGCATCCGAACGGAGCACTTCGCCGGCACTTCAACGTAGAGGACCGGTACCTCCGTGAACTCAGGGTGCTCCACCCTGGGTCTCGAGTTGACGAAGTTCTCGAGCAGGGTCGTCTTCCCAGTACCCGTATCTCCAATGATCGCCAGACACTCAGGTTCTTCACCGTCGCACTCGTAGGCGAATAGCTCCTTGAGGCGCTCCTGCGCCACCATCACCTGGGGGAAGCGTCCAAAGAACTTGCGCAGACGACGCTTTGCCAGGTTCGCGAGTTGTGCATTCGTCATGTCACACCTCCTCCGCTTCGCCGGGAAGATCAACGTCGAACACGTCCAGGTCAGCCTTGCCTGCGGCCTGCTCGAGCGTGGCGGCCGTACCGACTTCCTCCATTGCTTCGGTCTCAGTCGGCGGCATCTCCGGATCGCGGCACCCCCGGCTGGTTTGATTGGCCAGCCTCTCGCCCTTGCGGCGTTCTGCCAACTTCCGCGACTTGGCCGCTTGTGCAATCTGCTCCCTGACGATGGCACCCGCCTCCGTCCTGGTCTGCGCGTAGCTCGGATCGCCACTGGACTTGGCTTTGCGCGCGGCCTTGGCCTGATCAAGCGTCAGGCCGGCGTACTCCGGCTCCTTGTTCGGGACTTTGAAGTACTCCTGGGCGGTGATGTCCCACACCCACACGTAGCCGACATCGTTGCGCGGCCACTTCACGTTCACCTTGGAACCTTCCGGCAGAAGCCGACCCATCGTCAGCAGGCGCGTGGAGCTGTAGACGAATGTATTGAGGTCAATGCCATAGCGCTGCAAGCTGGACTGGGTGATTTCGCAGAACTCGATGTCGACGTCTGCCGCATTCATCTTGAGCTGGGGCGGGTAGGCCTTGGCGGAGTCGCGCCAGACAGACAACGGCGCTCGGCCGTCCAGTCCGCGATGAGGGCGCAGGTGGTAGACGTTGCAGATCCAGACATGGATAAGGCGATCCAGTTCGCCGAGCGTGAGCGTGGCGTCGTCCTCAGCCTTAAAGCCCACACGCTTGTGCACCTTGTCGAGGGTCGTGCCAGGCAGCTTATGGATGAATCCGTAGTTCAACGTGCGCAGGAATCGCTCGACAAAAGGCTTGTCATTCGGGTCGCGCGAGCCGGCAAACTCGCAGGCGATGCCAAGGTTGAGCAAAGCATCCGACACCGCGTCGGCGTGAAACTCACGCCCGTTGTCCATGAGGACACGCTCCATCCAACCGAAGCAGTCCCAGCTAAGACCCAGGTCCTTATAGCGCTTCGTCAGATAGACCTTGGGCAAGAGCGCATGACGCAGAGCCTCGAACACCGCTGGCACACCGTGTCCGGCCAGGCTGAGATGAAGTCCGAGGACACACCGGGAGTGCCGATCGAGCACGACGGTGGCAGTCGGCCGGCCAACAGCTTGGCCCGACTCGTCCGTAACGATGAGGTCGATCGGTGTGTGGTCGATCTCAACCAGCTCAAGGATCCGGCTGACGCCGCGTGATCGCCCTTGCATGGAAAACCGGCGCTCGGCCTCGCGCAGGCTGCTTGCTGCGACCGTCAGATCAAACTCGGCAAGCAACCCCATCCGGCGTTGGATCGTGCGCTTGGACGGGATGTCGAGTTGTTGGCTCAAAGGCCGAGTCTTGTTGGCAGCTTGCACGGCCAACGTCAAATGGTCCAAAACGTCTTGAGCCGAGAAGCGGCGCTGCTTTATGACGATCGCATCGACAGCGTCGTCGATCAGCGTCTCCACCGCGGGATCCAGACGGCTACATCCCTTGCCACCGCGTTCATCGAAGCGCGCGAACAGGGCTCGGACATCTTGCTGCGCACGGAGGTACCTGCGCTTCCAGCGATAGATTGTCGACTCATGAGGCACGATCTCGTCGCCGCGCGCCTCCGCAACGAATGAGATCGCCTTGCGGAGCTCCTTGCGACTCCTTCCATCGAAGGCAGCTATCTTGTCCAATCGGACGAGGTAGTCGATCCGCTTTCGCGTCTCCTTCTTGGCTGCCGCCGAGAGACCATCCATTCGGGCTGGCTTTCTTGCGGCTCGTTCCCCGGTCTTGAGCTCCGCCCTTCGCTGTGCATTGGTCAGGAAATCCCCGGTGAGGTACTTGGTGACAAGCTGGTACGAATCGACGTGGAACCGCTCGCCGGTCTTCTTGTTTTCGAGCAGTGCGCCCGACTCGTGCGAGCTGCTGATGACGAGGTACTCGACGTCGTCGAGGAAAACAGTCTGTTCTTTCAGTAGGGTCAGCATGGTGTCCTCCTATTCCGAGAAGGCTGCAACGGCCTCGTCAGGACCGCGACGCATGACCCGCTCGAGAAGCGCATCGCACTCCTGCTGTGCATCGCGCCAGCGCCTGAGCAACCCCACTGTCGGGGTGGCCCCTCCCACTGGATCCCAACGACTTGCGTCAACACCGGCACGCAATCTGCCGCCCACGGGCCGAAGTCGGAGCAGTTCCTTTAGCTCATCCTGCAGACCGGGAGTGCGCACGTCCGACTCGGTCAGCAGCGCGATGGGCACACCGTGGCCGTCGAGAGCCCTGAAGGTTCTCAATAGCGAATCTGCGGAAGGTTGGCGCTTCAGTAGCCAATCGCCCTTGACTTCGACGAGAAAGCCGCTGTATCGGCACCTGACGAAGCTGTCCGGCGTGTAGTGAAAGCGGTCTCCGTTCAGATCGCATAGGGCGAGCACCCAGGGATGCGTCTGGATGGCGAGCACGGACGCAGCAACCTCGAGGACGCGCAGCGCGTCCTCCTCGACAAGGCTCTCGAATCGAGTCTCTTTGCCCTTGATTGAGGGGAACTTGCCGCGGGCCCGGTGACCGGTTGGCGTCACGACTGGCCGCACCTTGCGGTTGGATTTCAGGGCTGCGATGAGCTGCTCGACGGCTTCTGCGGTCGGCAGCAGGTCTGGCCAATGTTGGCGAATCGAAGGCATGAGATCTCCTACGCGTCCAAAAATGAACGCAAGCTGGTCAAGTTGGATGCGCAGCTGAGACCGGTGGCGACGTCCGGCCTTGACGGAGGAGACCTGGGCTTGAATACTTGTGGTGACTGATCTTGGGTTTACCCAGGAATTCCACCGGCGAGCTGCTCTGCAATGGGCGCTCGCCGTTTTCTTTAGGTCATGACGGGTTCCTCCTTTGATTGAAGCGCCAGCTGGGACAGCTGACGTTTGCCTCTGAGAAGACCGGAGATCAGGTTCTCCAGCCCGCCGATCTCGTCCTGGGACAGGACGTGACTTGCCTGCAGTGCGAGCGACACCAGGGTGGCCGCCTTCGACAAGCCTGATCTCTCGACGCTTGCGATCACACGGTCATGGCTCATGGCCCATACGAGCTCATCCAATGCGGCCTGGTCGAGCCTCAGGGCACCGGCGATTCGCTCAAGCGTTTGTCGATCCTGGACGCCTCTGCGTCCCTTCTCCAAGGCACACAACTGCGTCTGGTCGACGGCCATGTCCGCGGCAAGCGCCTTCTGGCTTACCCCGGCCGCATCCCGAGCTGCTCGAATCATTGACGGAAGACGGCTACAACTTTTGGCGTTCATCCGTTCAACCGTACCGGCTTCCCCCAGGACTACAAAATCTTGGAGGTTGCTTTGGAGGTCGCGTTGCGTAGCATCGGCGTGGATGTCCGATGCCTACTGGCAGAAATTAAAGGTGAAGCCTTGACCGCCAAGGCGATTCGGAGAACGTCTTGGAAGATGACAGTGATCGTTTAGAGGACCTCTTTGGAAGAAAAGAGATCGCCCCAACCGAGCACCTGAGCGCGAAGATGCTCTGTGAGCGTTGCGGCATAAGCCCCAGCCGGTTTCGGTATCTGAAGGACTTGGGTTTGGTTAGCAAGGCCTTGGGCGCTGGTGCAAACGCCCACTACACGGAAAAACACGTGTTGGAAGCCAAGGCCGCAAGACGTCGTGCGCTGGAGAAAGGGAGCTTTGCAGGTATTCGAGGTGCTGCTCTGCCCGTTCAACTTCCGAGCGAAGGGACAGCTTCATCCTCAGAGGTTTTCACCTATGAAACGGAGAGGGTGTACAGCCTTTGGACCGGCATCAGAGTCGTCGTACCGGCGGACCTCAGCGAGAAGGGGTCCGAGCAGCTCAATCGCATTCTCTTGGCCGCACAAGATCCCACTGCCGGCGCGCATGACCGTGCGTTTGGACGAGCGCTCCATCGCCTCGATCGGAGCGCACGCGTGAAAACTCGCCCCAAAACAAAGGTCAAGCGGGAACCACCCAGCCCGCTTCCGTCCGTCTAGCCCGCTCGACGCCGAAAAATGCTTTGCCGGATGACGCGCTGTGTATCGCCGGTAGCTTTTCGCCTGCGCTAACGACGCGCGATCGTCCGAAAGTACGCCCTTGTCTCTTCGTCGGTGCAGTAGACGTAGCACCCCTTCATGCCGCGGGTCATCAGCGTCCTATAAGTGTTCTTGACGATGAGGGCCGCCGTAGAACGCGCTGCGTCAGCGTCGCGCCGCATCCAAGATTTGAGTCCCTTGATGGACTTGTCGTGACGATCTCTCGCCGTTGCATCGGTCTTGACCTGCCCGTTGCGGACAACCAGGTCTGGGCCAATGATGACGCCGACGTAGTCGACCTCTAAACCCTGGCAGGTGTGAATGCATCCCACCTCGCTGACCGAGTTGGGCGCGATGATCCAAAGGCTTCCATCCTGATCGAGGTTCCAGCGCCGACGGTAGCCATCACCGATCTCAATATCGGCTGCCTGGAGGTCCCGCTTACTGCGCCATGGCCAGCAGTAGCCTGCGACCACACGCGCCTTGTTCTGCCCGTTCTTCGCTTCGATGGCTGCATGCATCGCCGCGGGGTCGTCGAACACCTGGAAGTCGAAGCTGTCGCCTTCCAAGGTCGGGTTGGCGGTCTCTCGGATGTCGAGGATGTGGTCAAGCCAGGCGAGGTAACCATCCGAGCCGGCGCAGCGGAACTGGGAAACCAGGTCCAACACCTCAACCTCGGCACCCTTCTCAGCGGCAAATTGGCGGATCAGCCCTTTGGAGCCGATGTCGCTGAGCGTGACACGTTGATCCTCGTCCAAGAAGAAGATCGTGCATTTGGCGGCAGAGATCAGCTCCTTGACCTGGTTGTCGCCAAGATTGCCGTACAGACCGGACTTCTCATTGAGGCGGTGCGCCTCATCCACCACCAGGAAGTCAAAGGCGTCGCGTTTCTCATCGATGTACGCGCCTGACCCGCTGAACAAGCTCTCGAACCTGCTGCGGCGCATGTTGCCGGTGACCTTGGCCTCGTAGACGCGGCGAGGCGCGGCGTTCTTGGAAACGTATTTGCCGAGCAGGCCCTGGGCAGTAAGCGCGACCAGCAGGTTGATGGCCACGACGGTCTTGCCTGTGCCGGGGCCGCCTTCGATGATGACGACACGAGGCTTGGCGGGTGAGGCCGAGCGCGCCGCGGTCAGGCAGGTCTCGTAGACGGTCTTCTGATCGTCGATGAGGACGAACTCCGGTTTTCCCTTGAGCATGCCGACCAGGCTGTCCGCGAGTGCTTTGGACGGTCGGATGCGGCCGTTCTCGATCTCATAGAGCACTGCCCTGCTGTCACCGCGTCGCACATGGCGTTTGATGAACTCGCGCAGTTGGGCGCGTTCCTGCTCGCCCTTCAGGAAGAGAGGGGCCTTCTCGATGTAGCCGGCGTAGTGCTCGGCATCAATCACTCCGTCGCGGGGGTAGTTGTGCAGGTAGGCGCAGGGCTTGAGCCGGATGCCGCCCTCGTACACAGCCTCGTTGAAACCCTCGATCAATGACGCGTAGGACCATGCCTGGTATGAGGGATGGACCACTTCGCGGTGGGCCTTGGCCAGGTACGTGACGACGATGGCGTCCTTCGTCGATCGTTTGACTTCCTCCCACTGCTTGAGCTCGACGATGACGGCGGTCTTGGTACCGTCCTCGCCATAGCCAGTCAGCGTCATGTCGATGCGCTTAGAACTTTGGGGAACGTGGAACTCGACCGCCAGACCGGTGTCGTCGGGGATGCCCTCGTCGCGCAGCACTCTTGCCATGAAGCCGAGGGATTCCCGCCAGGACCGCATCTCCGCTTTTGGAACGCGACGGCCGGTGGCTTCGACGAAGCAGGCGTGGATGACATCGTCAATGTCGCGGTCATCGTGGTCACGCAAGAACTGCCGCTTGTCGGCCTGATAAACGAGCACTGATCCCTCTCCCTGTCAGTCTTTTGGCGCCGATCGCTTTTGGCTACTTCCTTTGGATAGATCGGCGGGGTACTTGCGAGCGTTCAACGCTAGCTTGGATTTGGCGGCCTCGTTGAGGTCGATGCCCAGCATGTCAGCCATCCGGACAAGATAGAAGAGGACATCTGCCATCTCCGCGGCGATGGCCTGCGCGCGCTCAGGTTCGGCAGCGGCGCGCCTTGAATCTGCTTCTGTCATCCACTGGAAGATCTCAACCAACTCGCCGACCTCTCCGGTCAGAGCCATGGCAAGGTTCTTGGGCGAATGAAACTGACCCCAATCTCGCTCTTTAGCGAAGGCGCGGAGCTTCTCTATCAGCTCTGACACGTCAACGAGGGTGGCGGCAGCAGGCGTGGTCATGTGCATCAATTAGAGCTGGCGTGCGTCGGCCGAAGCTCGGCCAAACGCCGGTCGACGCGATCAAAGCAAGCACGCCATCTTCTCACCCCTGCGTCCAAACAGGTCTCCTGCACAGCTATGCTCAGCCCAAAGAAGACCCATGGGAGGAAGCTTGCCTGCCGAGTTGTCCCGTCTACGCAGTCCTGCAGCCGTTCAGACTGCGCTGGATCAGTTCGAGTCGCTCGGACGTGCTGCCTTCTTGGCGCTTTACGGCTTCGGCCGGTCCCGAGACTTTCTGGTTCGGAACCCTAAGACCGGCAATCTGTGTGACTCCAAGGCCGTCGTCGGAGCTGCGTATGGCTTCGAGCACCCAGAGCACGGCCCCCTGGCCCATGACGAGTTCTCCGGTGGCGAGGCGACCGTGGTCCCTCGGCTGCAAGCCTTGGGCTTTGAAGTCGTCAAAGTGGGAGAGGATTGGTCGCTTCAGGAAGTGACCTCGACTGTGGCGTCCTACTTCGAGATGCTCCGGCGCGAGGCCCTGCAGCAGCAGTACAAAAAGTCCGAGTTCAACCTAGAGCTCCGAGAGGTGCTCAACGGCCGCAGCAAGGCCTCGGTGGAGCTTAAGCACCAGAACGTCAGCGCAGTACTCGATGGGCTGGGGCTGCCGTTCATCGCCGGCTATAAGCCGCGGGGAAATTCACAGCTGCTTCTTCGCAAGGAGGTTCAACGCTTCGTGCTCGACCATGCCGAGCTCGTCGAGCAAATCGTCGACGCTCTCGAGGAGAGCCGCCTGCCGAGCGAGAAGCGGTTCAAGGCGGTCGTCGTCGACCCACCTGAGATGCGGACGGTCGCGAAACTTGAGTCTGTCAACAGGTTGTACCTGCCTCGCAAGGTGGACCACGCGACGCGCGATGAGCGGAATAGGCGGCTCGGGCGCGCGGGTGAGCAATGGGTGCTGGAGTATGAGCAGCAACGGCTAAAAGAGGCCGGCCTTGCGGAGCTTTTTGAGCGAGTTGATTGGGTCTCTGATCGGCTCGGCGATGGTGCTGGCTACGACATCCTCTCGGTCGAATCGCACATCCAGCGTCGTTGCATCGAGGTCAAGACAACCAACGGCGGGCACGACTCGTCGTTTGCCGTCAGCCGGAACGAGCTCGACTTTTCACAGGATGCCGGCGACGAGTTTTTCCTGTATCGAGTATTCAACTTCCGTCTGCAGCCTGGGCTCTATATCCTGCGCGGAGACATCGCAAGGCACGTCCACCTAGAGGCACTGGACTACCGTGCGTCGTTCAGGCGTCTCGTCCCATGACGCAAGTTCCAATGCGTCTTCGGCCGAATCAGCGCGCGTGCTGCATATTCCGACGCCACCTGAGCACCCGGTCCAGCGTCTTTTAATCACCTAATGCGGGGCTGTTGATCAGCTCGCCTAGTCATGAAGTGCGGGGCGAGTTCAGCCCGAACGTGACCGACCGTGACCGCTTCAGGCTTGTCGGAGTCATTCGCCCTCGAAGTCCTGAGCGGCTGCCGCTACCGCCAGCGGAAATTCGATGACCAGGACGCCGCTATGTCTGCTGTGACTTCCAAAACTAGGCACTAGATGGGCTGCATCCGTGGTCACGTACTGAACGACCGCTCTGGCGCGAGGCGAACTAAGGCAACGCTGAATAAGAACCTGAAGGTCGGGCACGACGTTCGAAAGTCATTGATCCGTAAAGCGGCTCAAACACGCCCGGAGACTTGATCAGCATTGCCCTAAAGCAACGTGCTGAGGGCATCGCTGGGATAGCCCTTTTCATCCTCAGTCATGAATGTGACCATCTCGGCGATGCGTAGCATTCTGCCGGCGTCTCGAAGGTCCTGTAGACGCTGTGCCAGGCGACTAGAACGCTGAACGAGAACGCGGCTGCGACCAAGGAACTGATATGGCTTGCCCGTGGCTGCGGTGAAGTTGCGGAAGTAGACCGTTCCAGCCCAGCGCCCTTGAATGCCGGTGATGACATCTGTTGCCGGCTCTGTGAAGCGTACCCGATCAAGCTTCATTGACTGGATGCAGAGACTCCTGAATGGTCCGACGCTCACGTACTCGACCGAGCTGTCAGGGTCGCCGTCAAAAAGCAATGAGCCAAGTCGGTTTGTTTCTATGAAGTACGCAGGCCGCTCTGCCTTGCCGTGCTGCATCCAAGCTTGCACCGCTGCATAGGTGACTGCTATAGCTTCGGGGCCTTCGCTATTGAAGGACACGTACTGTGCACCCTGAACAGGGACATCCTTCCTAGTTTGCAAGGTGTAGACCGTACCGCGCAGTTGCCTCAGAGAGTTCAAGTCAACGTGGAGCGGCTCGACTTCTTTGAGAGGCTTGCCAAGTTCCACCGGGTAGAGCCGGAAGCACAGGAGATCGGGATGGCGTGCCACTGCGTCGGCTAGCTCATTGGCGGTAAATGCGTCGAAGACGTTGCCGCCATGCATCTGAGCCTGTTCACGTAGGGCATAGACGGTAGCTGGATCAGCAGACCCTGTCTCCGCGAGAAAAGCCCGGTATCCGGCGTGGAAAAGGTCGGTGATGTTCTGAATGAACTTCCGCGAGGCCTCGTTGGGCAGGAGCTGCTGCCGGTCCAGAGAGAATTGGAAACCTCTTGGTGAGCGGTGATTCGCACGGAGATTTCCTACTCGCAGGAGGTCAATGCAGAGCGGGCCAGGTTGAATCGGCACTGAGAAGCCGCAAATGCTGGCCTTCGGGCTGCGGATGTGACCCATTACCGTCTGCAAGGAGGCGCCTGGCTCGGCTAGAAAGGTGGCTTTGCCGTCGACCATTCTGTACGCTAGGCCAAGAGACAACTCCGTGTCGTCGACTACTCCGCGCCACTTGAAGATTTTCACGCCGAGGTCGTCCAATACGCGGCTGCGACCGCCCAAGATGTCGTCGTCCGAGACATCCGGGACCGTAACTGGGAGCACCGTCTCTTCGCCGTCAAGCAGGACCGTTACTGGAACGGGGGCGCAATGCAACGCATCTTTGGCTCGAGCGAAGACGTCGTCAAATATCGCTGGGTCGTTCAGGGTTAGCGTTATCTGTGTGCCTGCAGGCCTAGTGACCGGCTCGAACACGGTGTAGTCCTTGAGTTCATCAAGGGATACGTCGAAGGCCACGCCGCGCGCTCGGGTTGCACTTTCCGGTTGGCCCCAATACGGCTCAAACTCTGCAGTCTCGACCCGAGCCGCGCGTGCGACTGTGAAGACGGACCAGAAGCCGATGCCGAAGCGAGCAATCGGAGCGTAGGCCTCATCTGCGTAGCCGGCCTCCTTCGACCGACTGCTTCCGACGGTCAGAAGGTTGTTAAGGACCGTGCGCTCAGACATACCGCAGCCGTTGTCGGTCACTGAGACGGTCCGGTGTTCGCGGTCAAACTCGACACTCACTTGCGGGCTGTAGCGGTCCGCGGCACCCGAGCGGTAAGCGCGATAGCGACAAGCCTCGACCGCGTTCTGAACCAGTTCGCGGATTGCGCTGCCAGGGTTCAACCGCCAGACCGCGTTTGAGGCGATGAGGTCGATGACGCTCTTCTTGTTTAAGCGGACACCGATGCGCTCAAACCGACCAGGTGGATAGGCGAGGTTTCGCAACATCGGCTCGGGGCGGACCTTCAGCCGTTGGTGTTTGGAACGTCGGTCGATGTCACAGTAGCCCTGTACCCATCCGTCTATGTCATCGAGGGTTTGGTGAGCCAGCGCGAGCACCTCCGGCTCTACAAAGGTGCCTGACGCAACGACTCGCCCATCAGAGTTGACTGCCAGGCTGTCTCCCTGGCAGACGTGCTTCATGTTTTCGAGATATGAACGCCGCGCGGCAGAGCTGAAGTCCTGCCCAATGCGGTCGAGCACACCCTCCATAACCCGCGTGTCGCTGTACTCAATGGCATCGCCGATGCAGACAATGGCAGCGAGCTGGCGGACGTCGAGTTCACGCTCCTGCGCCGCGAATGGCTCCCTGGCGCCTTCTAGCTCCGGGATGGTCATGTTGTGGGCTCTCATCATCATGTCGAGAGCACCCGTGAGATTCATCGGGACGCCGAGTGCATCAGCGTTCTCGCGGATGTATTTGCCGCCCCGTCTGGAGTGCTCTTGCCGAAGGTGACCCTGCAGGCGTTCATCCGTCTCCCATCCCGGCGTCTGTGCCAGCCCCAATGTCCCAAGCAAACGTTCCTTCTCACCGGGAAAGATGGTCATGCCCAAATCGTGGGCGTACGCCGCGCCAATGAGCAGGAAGATTTCTGCGGGCGCGAACGCCTCGTCCGTTCCTGCCTCTAGACATGCTGGCTTTATGACCTGCTCAATTCGACGGACGACGCGGTACCCGTGATGGGCGTCGTGCCGCGTGTAGTACGGGAAGTGCTGCTGCGTCGTCTTGAGGATCGGTGCGATTGCGGCCACAAATTTCGTGATGCGTTCCGCATACTCTGAGTCAATTGCGGTCAGAGATTTGTGGAGTTGCGTATCGTGAAGCTCGTCGATCGGGTCCCTCGGTTGCATCGATTCCTCCTGTTGTTTTTGGGTAAGCAGGCGGTGAAGGCATGTTGACATCCACCGAGACGCGATCTCAGACGATCTGAGACGAACTTCTTGCCTGTGAGACTAGTCCGGAATCTGTGC
>FTCV01001911.1_pt1 | contig 38889 bp, 24 predicted proteins | sample 1639691 | NCBI WGS metagenome assembly FTCV01 (sample SAMEA3914864, study PRJEB12502) | metagenome | biome: forest; material: soil | place: USA | collected 2012-03-12 | depth 0.3 m
ACGGCAGCGGCACGCCCGCCTGCGTAACGTCCGTCAGTCTATGCTGCTCGACGGCCTTGTCCTTGCCTTGGTGGCATCGGCGGTACCGTTCCCCGTTCTGGCACAGTCCGGGACGACGAAAGGCGCCGCAACATCTCCTGCCCGCTCCGCTGTCCAGACGGGAACGCAAACCATGGCTGGAAACGCGATTTGGCGGGACACCGCCCGCCCGGCCGCCGAACGTGCCGACGCGCTGGTCGAGGCGATGACGCTGGAAGAGAAGCTGACGCTGGTTCACGGCCTTTTCCCGCCGCAAACCAAGTCTCCCCCGGCGGACATGATCCCGTCTGCGGGCTACGTTCCCGGCGTACCGCGCCTCGGAATTCCAACGCTGCGCGAAAGCGATGCGTCGCTGGGCGTTGCCAATCAGGTGGAACAGCGCAAGGGCGACGTGGCGACGGCGCTGCCATCGGCATTGGCCATGGCATCCGGGTTCGATCCCGATCTGGCCTACGCCGGCGGTGCCATGATCGGCGCCGAAGCGCGCGCCAAGACATTCAACGTGCTGCTGGCTGGCGGCGTCAATCTGACGCGCGATGCCTGGAACGGTCGCAATTTCGAATATTTTGGCGAAGACCCGCTGCTGTCGGGGCGGATGGCCGGTGCAGCGGTACGCGGCGTGCAGTCGAACAACATCGTCGCCACCGTGAAGCACTTCGCGCTCAACAGCCAGGAAACCGGGCGTACGATCCTGGACGCGCGGATCGATGAGACGGCCCTGCGCGAAAGCGATCTGCTCGCCTTCGAGATCGCCATTGCCGAGGGAAAGCCAGGCTCCGTGATGTGCGCCTACAACCGTATCAACGGCGATTATGCATGTGAAAACCGCTTCCTGCTCACCGACGTGCTACGCGGAGAATGGCATTATCCGGGTTTCGTGATGTCGGACTGGGGCGCCGTTCATTCGACGGAGAAAGCCGCCAATGCCGGCCTCGATCAGGAATCGGGGCAGGAACTGGATTCGCAGATCTTCTTCGGAGCGCCCTTGGCCGAAGCCGTCGCCGCTGGTCGCGTCACCACCGCCCGGCTTGACGAGATGGTCCAGCGCATTCTTACGGGCGTGATCGCCACCGGCGCTTACGATCATCCCCTGCCGGTGAGCGCCCTCCCCATCGATTATGAAGCCCATGCGGCCGTCGCCCAGCGCGTGGCAGAGGCCGGGATCGTCCTCCTCAAGAACCAGGGGAATGTGCTTCCGTTGGCGCGCGATGCGAAATCCATCGTCGTGATCGGCGGCCATGCCGATGTTGGCGTGCTGTCTGGCGGAGGATCGTCGCAAGTACGCTCCGTGGGCGGCGTGCCAATCGAAATCCCGCTCACCAGCGGCGCTGCGGCATCCTTCGCGCGGGTAACGTACCACGCCTCCTCGCCCTTGAAGGCCATTCAGGCCATGGCGCCAGGCGCGCAGGTTCGCTTCGTGGACGGCAGTGATCCCGCAGCTGCAGCGGCAGCGGCGAAGCAGGCCGATATCGCCATTGTCTTCGCCACCCAATGGCAGACGGAAGCGCAGGACGCCCCTTCCCTGTCCTTGCCGGACGGCCAGGACGCGCTGGTTGACGCCGTGGCAGGCGCCAACGCCCGCACGGTGGTCGTCCTCGAAACCGGCGGCCCCGTGCTAATGCCGTGGATTGACCGTGTGCCCGCCGTTGTGGAGGCATGGTATCCGGGGCAGCGCGGCGGCCAGGCGATCGCCCGCGTGCTGTTCGGCGAAGTCGACGCTTCTGGCCGCCTGCCGATCAGTTTCCCGCGCTCTGCCAGCCAATTGCCACGGTCGGAGCCCGTTCAGGCACCTTCGGGCGCATCGACCGACGGTGCAGCTGCTAACGCTGCCTTGGGCGATGCAGCCAAGCTTCCGCCTTATCCGGTTACGTATCGAGAAGGCTCCGACGTCGGGTATCGCTGGTATGCCGCACAGAAGCAGAAACCGCTGTTTCCCTTCGGTTTTGGCCTTAGCTACGGCCATGCCACTTTCGCTGACGCCCACTTCTCCGGCGGGAATGGCGCGCGGGCGAGCGTGCAAGTCCGCAATGACGCCAAACGGCCGGTTACGGTCGTCCCACAACTCTACGCCACGCTTCCCGGCACCGATACCCCTCGCCTAGTAGGCTGGGCACGCCGCGCGTTGAAGCCGGGCGAAGCCGCGTCGTTGACGATCGACGCCGATCCACGCCTTCTGGCCCGATGGACGGCGCAAGGATGGCGTATTCCCGCCGGCAGCTACAAGCTGACGCTGGCGACCGATGCCGAAAATCCGATCGGCGGAACAATTGTTAATTTGGACGGCTCTGCACCGGCCTCTAATGCGCGTGAAATACACCGCAATAATGGTGCAAAAAAGAAGACACATTGACATCGATGTCGGCAATGGTAGCTATGCAGGCATCAGACGGTGTCAATGCCGCGATGGCTGCAGAATAATCGCAGTAACAGGGAGAGTATGATGAGGGGTTCACGCCTAGTGTCGTCGTTCGCGCGATCGACATCTGCAATGGCTTTGCTGGCGGGCCTGGTTGCACCAGGGATCGCTTTTGCGCAGGACGCTGCTACGCCACCTTCGGCGCCGGATAGTGCCGAGGCCAACGAGATCATCGTTACCGGCGTGCGTGCATCGCTGGAACGTTCGGCGGAAATCAAGCGCAATTCGAACGGCGTCGTCGATGCCATTTCGGCCGAAGATATCGGCAAGTTCCCGAACACCAACCTTGCCGAATCGCTGCAGCGCATTCCCGGCGTCTCGATCGACCGCGTGAACGGCGAAGGTTCGACCGTGACCGTGCGCGGCTTTGGCGCACAGTACAACCTCGTCACCCTGAATGGCCGCCAGTTGGCGACTTCGGATATCGTCGCGGTCGGCGGCGACCAGGGCGGCGACGGCGCTTCAGGCACGGGTCGTTCGTTCGACTTCTCGAACCTGGCCTCGGAAGGCATTCAGACCCTTCTCGTTTACAAGACCTCGCGCGCGGCGGTCCCCTCGGGCGGCATTGGTGCCACGATCGACATCCGCAGCCGTCGTCCGCTGGACAACAGGGATAGCGGTTTCCAGGGCTCGATCGGTGCCAAGGCCAGCTACGATACCAGTGCCGATGATTGCGTGAGCTGCGGCGCACACGTGACGCCTGAATTCTCAGGCATCGCCAGCTGGAGCGATGCGGACCAGCGCTTCGGCGTTGCCCTGTTCGGCAGCTATCAGAAGCGCAACTTCAGCGTTCCCAGCGTGGCGAATGATGACTGGAATATCCGCACGCTTTCGGATTTCCTCAACCCCGCCAATGGCTTCGTCAACGCCAATACCAAGTATACCAACCTGCCGTCGGATCCGAACACGCTGGTGGCGGTTCCCAACGACAGCCGCTATCACTACTCGGAAGACAGCCGCGAACGCATCAACGGCCAGGCTGTGATCCAGTACAAGCCTACCGATACGCTGACCCTGACGGTAGACGGCCTTTACGCGCAGTTGCGGGAATCGGAACGCCGCTCAACCCAGTCGAACTGGTTCAACCGCCCGTTCGATCAGGTCGGCTTCGACGATGCCTCGGATGGTATCGCGACGACGCAGTTCCTGCACGAGACGATCAACGGCGCCAAGGACGCCGCGTTCGAACAAGCCTATCGTGCCCAGAAGAACCGGCTGTACGACATCGGCGCCAACGTCGCCTGGGAAGCCACCGACAAGCTGTCCTTCGTGCTGGACGGCCACTTCGGCAAGGCCGACAGCTTTGGCGACAACCCGAACGGCCAGACTTCGACCACCGTCGCCTTCAACATGCCGGTCGTGACGTCGCAGTCGCTGAACTGGACCAAGGGCGGCTTCCCGCAGCAGGCCTTCACTTTCAATGACTGCGTCGGCAGCACCACACCCACCGGCGTGGCATTCACCAAGGGCAATTGCGACGGTAAGCTGGACGAAGGCGATCTGGCAGGCGCAGTTCAGCGTCAGTTCGACTCCACGCAGAGCCAGCGCGTCAAGGAACTTCGCCTCGACGGCAAGTACGATCTGGGCGGCGACAGCCATTTCGACTTCGGCGCCAACTATCGCACCACGAAAACCCGCCAGACGCAGTACAATACGCGTCAGGTACTGGGCGACTGGGGTAACTCGCTGCCGCCGGAAATCGCCGCTGTCGCGCCCGGGCAGGTCTTCCAGTTCTGCACGACTTGCCAGTTCCACCACAACAATCCGAATTCGGACGCCAACTCGCAAGTCGCATGGCGTACCGAAGATGCCACCAAGCTCTACAACACACTGTATAACTACTACAGCGGCATCACTACCGATGGTGTTAAGCATAACCTCAACATCGATTCGAATACCGACAACCGTGTTAAGGAAGACGTCTGGTCGATCTACGGCCAGGTGACCTGGAACGGCCAGATCGGCAATTTCGATGCTCAGCTGGTCGCCGGCGCTCGCTTCGAAAGCACCAGGGTCAAGGCAGTCTCGCTCCAGCAGATCCCGCTGGCAATCGTGTGGCAGGCCGATAACGACTTCAACGTCCAGTATTCGCCTGACCGTCAGGAAGTTAAGGATCACGGCAAGTATACCAACCTGCTGCCTGCGTTCGACTTCTCGATCGACTTCACGTCGAAGCTGAAGGGCCGCTTCTCCTACGGTAAATCGATCGCGCGCGCGCCTTACGGCAACCTCTTCGCATCCACGACGGTCGGCCCGCCGCCGCGCCCCACCGCGATCGGCGGCGTCGCAACCGGCAATGCGAACAATACCGATCTCGATCCGCTAAGCTCGGACAACTTCGACGTCTCGCTCGAATGGTATCCGCACAAGGATGTCTATCTGTCGATCGGGTTCTTCGACAAGCGCGTCCACAACTTCATCGGCAATACGCTGGTCAATCGTTCGCTGTTCGGCCTGGCCGATCCCACTTCGGGCGCTTCCGGAAGCCGTTCGGGTACGGCCAAGACGCAGCTGCAGTCCACCTTCGGGGCAGACATCACCGACGTGAACCTGTTCACGTACACCGCACTGCTCCAGCAGAACAACGGTGATGTCGGCGCAGCCAACGCTCAGTTCGCGCAGCACTACAACACGCAAACGCGCGCTCTGGACCAGGGCTTTGTCGATAGCACGCTGGCGGCCGTGGACATCGTGGCCGATGCGAACGATCCGGCGTTCAACTTCTCCGTCAACACGCCGATCAACAACAAGGATGCCGAAATCTACGGCTTCGAACTCGCCGGCCAGTACTTCCTGGGCGATACGGGCTTCGGCATCGCTGGCAGCTACACGATGGTGCGTGGTAACGTCGGCATCGACGTGGCGGCCGCTCCCAGCGTGGACCAGTTCGCGTTGGTTGGCCTTTCGGACACTGCCAACGTTACGCTGATCTACGAAAAGTATGGCATTTCGGCCCGTGTAGCCTGGAACTGGCGTGACAAGTTCCTGAGCCAGCTCAACCGTGACAGCTATCACAACCCGGTCTTCACGGCGCCTTACAGCCAGGTCGACCTAAGCGTCAGCTACGACATCACGCCGAAGATCACCGTCAGCTTCGAAGGCATCAACCTCTTCGAGGAAGGCGTCCGGACTTACGGCCGTGACAAGATGAACACCTGGTACGAAGCAGAGGGCTCTGCCCGCTACCTGCTGGGTGCCAGCTACAAGTTCTAAGACTAAAAACCCGTCCCCACGAAGAAGGCCATCTTGCTACGGTCTTCTTCGTGTGGGATGGAATCTCTCTACGCGTTGCTGGCGGCTGACATGTCCGATCCTGTCCTTCTCAATAATGTAGATCATCACGATCTGCGTATCACCGCCGAGTATGGGGCGGAGCTGGGTGATGCCGTCAATCAGATGACGGTCTTCGCCACCGAGTTCGAGGCTTTGTCCCGCGAATATGTGATCGTGTTCCGGCGTGATGCCGCAGGGGCCTTCCGTGCGGTCGTCCTGCTTGGTTTCGGGCGCGACGAAAATCTCTATCTCCAAGGCCAATCATGGGACGCACGCACCGTTCCCGCGCTGGTCGCCCGTGGGCCATTTTCTATCGGAGTGCCCAAGGCGGGCGATGCCGGAGAACCAATGATCCACGTCGCGCTGGATCATCCACGCGTGTCTCACGGCGAAGGGCATCGCGTTTTCCTCGATCACGGTGGCAACGCGCCTTATCTGGATTACGTCGCCGGGATGCTGCGATCAATCTATGCCGGGACCCAGATCGGTCCGGCCATGATCGAGGCATTCGATGCCGCCGATCTGCTGGAACCCGCAACCTTGCAGCTCGAAGCGCCCGATGGTCGCAGCTTCACCATTCCGGACGTATGGGTCATCTCGCAAGCGCGTTTCGCAGCGCTGGACGGCGCGCAACTCGCGCGTCTCAACGCGGGCGATTTCCTGCGCTGCGCAGTTTGGCTGATGTCCTCGCTCGGCAATCTCTCGACGCTTCTGGACCGTAAGCTGGCGCGCGATGGCGGAAGCTGAGCGGACCCTAAACAGCATACTTTCCATGCGGCGCACGCAGGTGATGACCGGGCAGTTGCTCGACACAGTTGCTCTGACTGGATTAATCGAGGCCGGACGGCCGGTCATATTGAAAGGCGCCGCCGCCCACTGGCCGCTCGTGCAAGCCGGTCTGACATCGACCGAGGTGGCAGCGAAACTGCTCCGGCAATATGACGCAGGACTGCCCGTTGTCGCTTATCTTGGCGAACCACGGATCAATGGGCGCTTCCATTACAATTCCGATCTCACCGGGCTGAACTTCCGGACCGAGCGCGGCGCCTTGTCCGGTTTTCTCGACAGGTTGCTGGCGTCGCGCGGCGATGCCCAGGCACCGTCGATATATCTGGGCTCTACCGATCTCGACACCTACTTCCCCGGCTTGCGGGCATTGCATGATGTGGCGCCGGCCGACCGGACGTTCGAGCATCATCCCCCAACCGCGAGCGTCTGGATCGGCAACCGCACCATCGCCGAAACGCATTGGGACATGTCCAACAATCTGGCGGTCTGCGTTGCCGGTAGGCGCCGTTTCACGCTTTTTCCACCCGATCAGGCCGGCAACCTCTATCCGGGCCCCATCGAGCCCACGCCGGCCGGGCAGATTGTCAGCATGGTCGATGCCGGCTGTCCGGACTTCACGCGCTATCCGCGTTTCGCCCAGGCATTGGAAGCAGGCGAGATCGCCGAGCTCGAACCCGGCGATGTGCTGATTTATCCGGCGCTGTGGTGGCACCGTGTCGAGGCGCTGCACGATTTCAACATCCTGATCAATTTCTGGTGGAACGCTGCGCCGAACTTCCTGGACGATCCGATGACGACGCTGCTGCATGCTTTGCTCAGCCTCCGCGACCGCCCGACACATGAGAAGGAAGCGTGGCGCAGCATGTTCGAGCACTACGTCTTCGGACCGCCGGAAAACGCCTCTGACCATCTGCCCCAAGCCATTCGCGGGCCGCTGGCACCGCTAGACCCCATGATGGCGCGTCGGCTTCGCGCGCTGATCGGCAACAGGATCAACCGATGAACACTCCCACGCGCAAGCGAGTTGTCGTTGCTGGTGGCGGCACCGCCGGTTGGCTCGCCGCAACGGCCATCATCCGCCAATTGACGGGACTGGTGGACGTAACCTTGGTGGAATCCGACGAGATCGGCACCGTTGGCGTTGGGGAATCGACGATCCCGACGATCCGTACCTTTCATGAATTCATTGGTGTGACGGAAGACGACTTCATCCGCGCCACCAATGCCACGTTCAAGCTGGGTATCTCTTTCGAAAACTGGGGCAAAATCGACGATCGCTATTTCCACCCCTTCGGATCGGTGGGCCGCTCCACGTTCGTGGCCGATTTCCAGCACTTCTGGCTCGAAGCGCGCAAGCAGGGATTTGGCGGCGACTATGGCGACTACTCGCTTGAGCAGCATGCGGCGATGGCGGGGCGTTTCGCGGCGGCGGGCGACGCCTCGCTGGCCTATGCCTATCATCTGGACGCCACTGCCTATGCCCGGTTCCTGCGCGGCGTGGCAGAACAGGCCGGCGCGCGCCGGATCGAAGGGCGCATCGTCACTGTAGAGCAACACCCTGAAAACGGCGACATCGCCGCGCTCGTGCTGGAGTCCGGCACGCGTATCGAGGGCGACCTGTTCATCGATTGCACGGGCTTCCGCGGCCTGCTGATCGAACAGACCCTGAAAACCGGCTTTGACGACTGGAGCCACTGGCTACCGACCGACCGCGCCTTTGCCGTGCAGAGCGAAGCCACGAGCGAGCCGGCTCCCTACACTCGGGCCATTGCCCATGGCGAAGGCTGGCGTTGGCGCATTCCGCTTCAGCACCGCGTCGGCAACGGTATCGTCTATTCCAGCACCTTCCTGTCCGACGACGAAGCGCGCGACCGACTGGTGGACACGCTGGACGGCCCTGCCCTGTTCGAGCCGCGCCTGCTGCGCTTTACCGCCGGCATGCGCAAACGCGTGTGGAACCGCAACTGCATCTCGCTCGGCCTTGCCAGCGGCTTCGTGGAGCCTTTGGAATCGACCAGCATCCATCTGGTGATGATCGCGGTCACCTGGCTGATCCAGAACTTCCCGTTCGGCCCGGACAACACTGCCGTCGCCGAATGGTTCAACGCGCGCTCTCGCCACGAATGGGAGCATGTGCGCGATTTTATTATCCTGCACTATGCCGCGACCGAGCGTGACGACACCCCCTTCTGGCGCGCACGCGCAGAGGCGGGCATTCCCGACAGTCTAGCGCAGCGGATCGAATTGTTCCGAGAAGCGGCCATCGCTTATCAGGGGGCGGACGACCTGTTTCGCGTGGATTCGTGGGTATCGGTTCTGATCGGTCAGGGCATATCGCCGCGCGGCCATCATCGGCTTCCGGCGACGCTACCGCCCCAGCAATTGCAAGCGGCGCTGGGTGATCTGCGACGTAATATTTCCGGGGCCGTTGGACGGATGCCGTCGCACGCCCAGCGTTTGGCTCAGATCGCCAATGCGGCGCGCGTTCGCGAGACTATCTGAACTCACTCACCATCGAGTCATGCTGCATCGCAAAATCGTGACTTGCGCCGCATGAGCCTATTTGACAGGATGTAATTCGAAATCGCGCCCCATCCGCAACGCAGCGGAAGGGCAAACCCGGCTCTCACGAGCCTGAAGGAATTGGCAACGGCGCCATCAGCTGGACTCGCAAGAGTCCGGCTGATGGCGCCGTTTTTTGTTTGGAAAACGGCGTGACGAAACGAACCGTCAAAAGCGTATGCCCCTACTGCGGCGTCGGCTGCGGCATCGTGATGGAAGTGACCGACAACACTATCGTCAAAGTGACGGGTGACAAATCTCACCCCACGAACTTCGGCCGCCTTTGCACCAAGGGCAGCAGTTGCCACATTCCGGTGACCGCACCCGGCCGTGCCGAAACCGCCTATGCGCGAATTCCGGGGAGCCGCGATCAGGGGCGCATTCCGATGGCGGAAGCGATCAGCCGGACCGCCGCCGGCCTGCAAACGATCATCGATCGCGATGGCCCAGACGCCGTCTCCTTCTACGTGTCCGGCCAAATGTCGCTTGAGGCCCAATATCTGGCCAACAAGCTGTGCAAGGGCTTCATCGGCACCAACAATATCGAAAGCAATTCCCGGCTCTGCATGGCCAGCGCGGCGGCGGGATACAAGCTATCGCTGGGCGCGGACGGACCGCCCGGATCCTATCAGGACTTCGACAAGGCCGATCTGTTCTTCGTGATCGGCGCCAATATGGCGGACTGCCACCCGATCCTGTTTTTGCGGATGATGGACCGGGTGAAGGCCGGTGCCCGGCTGATCGTGGTCGATCCGCGCCGCAATGCCACGGCGGACAAGGCAGACCTGTTCCTTCAGGTAAACCCGGGCACCGATCTGGCCCTGCTCAATGGCCTTCTGCACCTGCTGGTGGCGGAGGGCGGTATCGATGCCGACTTCATCGGCGCCCATACCGAGGGGTGGGACGCCATGCCCGCCTTTGTGCAGGATTATCCGCTCGCAAAAGTGGCGGAGATCACTGGGCTGGCCGAATCCGATCTTCGTAAGGCGGCGCAGTGGATCGCCGCCGCGCCCGAATGGATGAGTTGCTGGACCATGGGCCTGAACCAGAGCACCCACGGCACCTGGAACACCAATGCAATCTGCAACCTGCATTTGGCCACCGGCGCGATCTGCCGCCCGGGCAGCGGCCCCTTCTCCCTGACCGGCCAGCCCAATGCCATGGGCGGGCGCGAGATGGGCTACATGGGCCCCGGCCTTCCTGGGCAGCGCGCCACCAGTAGCGAGGCGGACCGCGCCTTCGTGGAAGATATCTGGGGCATTCCGCGCGGAACCCTGCGAGCCGAGGCTGGCGGCGGTACCATCGCCATGTTCGAGGATATGGCCGCTGGCCAGATCAAGGCCTGCTGGATCATCTGCACCAATCCGGTTGCCAGCGTGTCCAACCGCAAGACGGTTATTGCCGGGCTGGAAGCCGCCGAACTGGTGATTACGCAGGACGCCTATGTCGATACCGAAACCAACCGCTATGCCGATATGATCCTGCCCGGGGCCTTATGGTCCGAAGCGGAAGGCGTGATGATCAATTCGGAGCGCAACCTGACGCTGATGCAGCAGGCGGTGGCGCCACCGGGCGAAGCGATGGCGGATTGGGAGATCATCGCCCGTGTCGCCTGCGAGATGGGATATGCCCACGCCTTCACTTACAGCTCTGCGTCAGCCGTGTTTGAGGAAATCTGCCAGTTCTCCAACCCACGCACGGGTTACAACATTCGCGGCGCGAGCCATGAACGCTTGCGGGAAACACCTCTACAGTGGCCTTGCCCGCCTGCGGCAGCATCCGATCGCAATCCGATCCGCTACCTTGACGATACCGGCCAGGGCATCACCTTCCCCACCGTGCATGGCAAGGCGCACTTCCTGCCGCGCCCACACATGCTGCCGGCCGAAATGCCCGACGCCGACTTCCCGATGGTGCTCAATACTGGCCGCCTTCAGCACCAATGGCACACCCTGACCAAGACCGGGAAAGTGCCGACGCTCAACAAGCTCAACCCTGGTCCATTTTTGGAAATCCACAGCGAGGACGCGCAGGCGCTGGGCATTGCGGACAAAGATATGGTGGAGGTGCGCTCTCGTAGGGGGCGCGCCGTCCTGCCGGCCGTCGTCACCGATCGCGTCCGTCCGGGCAACTGCTTTGCCCCATTCCACTGGAACGATGTGTTCGGGGACGATCTGGCCGTGAATGCAGTGACCAGCGACGCGGTCGATCCCCTGTCGATGCAGCCTGAATTCAAGTTTTCCGCCGTGGCGGTCACCCGTGTTTCGGGCCCGATCACCGAACCAGACCCAACGCCCGATCAGGAAGAAGCCGTGCCGCCATCACCATCCTTCAGCCCGGCATTTTCGGATTGTTCGCCGCTCCAGTTGGCCGCAATCGATGCCTTCGCGCGCGTTATGGGATTGCCGGACGGCCAGCCTCCCGCACTTTCCGGTGACGAACAGGCCTATCTGTCCGGCTTCACCACCGCGCTGCGGTCCCCTGAAGGCCAACAGGCAGGCGGCGTGCCCCTGCTGCCGAATGCCGCGCCGTTCGAACCGCAGGTCCGGCACTATGTGAACGGACTGCTCGCCGGGCTCTTCGCGCGGGAGCCTATGACCGGGCAACCGGCTCTGCCCATTGGCACGCCGCAAACCGGGACGCCAAAGCGGGACATTCTCATGCTGTGGGCATCGCAGACCGGGAACGCAGAGGAAGTTGCTAGCCAATGTGCGAAAGAGTTGAAGGGCAAGTCGCACGGCGTCAGGATCGTGGCGATGGATGCCGCCCGCCCGGCCGATCTGGCCGAGGCGGAAGATGTCCTGTTCTTCGCCAGCACATTCGGTGACGGCGATGCGCCGGACAATGGCGGCCAGTTCTGGTCTGCCTTGTCTGACACGGCAGCGCCGCGCCTTGACGGAACGCGGTATTCGGTGCTGGCTTTCGGGGATTCCAGTTACGACCAGTTCTGCGGTTTCGGCCGTAAGCTCGATGCCCGGCTTGAAGAACTAGGCGCCACGCGCCTTGCACCACGCACGGATTGCGAGCCGGACTATGAGCAGCCCGCCGCATCATGGCTGGACGCGGTTATCTCTGCGCTGACCGCAGGAGAACGTTCGGCAGCAAGGCCAGAGCCAATTCCGGCAGCGCCCCTATCCTTCAACCAAGCGCCGGTCGATGCGGTGCCTTATAGCCGCAAAGCTCCCCTCCGCACGCAGATGACCCGCAACACATTGCTGGGCAGCAGCGCCGCGCAAAAGGAGGTACGGCAATTCGGTTTCGACATCGCCGGACGCGATTTCGCCTATCGGGCCGGGGACTCGTTGGGCGTCTGGCCGGTCAACTGCCCGGCGCTCGCAACCGAGATTCTCGACGTCCTGGATCTGTCTCCCGACGCGCCGGTGTCCGTCAAACAGGTTGGCGAAATGGCAATTTCCGAAGCGCTCACCCATCATTGGGACATTGCGCGGCTGAACCGCAGCATTCTGGAATTGGTCGTGGGACGCAAACCGGATGCCGCCTTCGCCCCCTTGCTCGATCCCGACCGTAAGAGCGAACTCGATCGATGGATGTGGGGGCGGCAGATTGCCGATGTTTTGCATGAAAGCGCCGTTCGGCTCAGCCCCGGCGATCTGGCGCAGGTCATGCGGCCCCTGCAGCCCCGCTTCTATTCGATCGCATCAAGCCCCCATGCCCAGCCCGACGAAGTGCAACTGACGGTCTCCGTCGTCCGCTACGATTGCCGGGAACGGCGGCGTCATGGCGTCTGCTCGGCCTTTCTGGCGGATCGTAGCGAAACCGGGGATATCGGCATTTTCCTGCAAGCCTCTGCGCATTTCCGACCTCCGGTCGATCCCAAGCGGCCGATCATCATGGTTGGCCCGGGAACAGGCGTGGCGCCGTTTCGCGGCTTCCTGCACGACCGACGAGCCACCGGCGCGACCGGCGCAAACTGGCTTTTCTTTGGCGATCAGCATGAAGCGTCCGACTTCTACTATCGTGATGAGATCGAAGGCTGGCGACGTAGTGGCCACCTCGATCGGCTGAGCCTGGCCTTTTCACGCGATCAATCGGACAAGATCTATGTCCAGCATCGCATGATGGAGGAAGGCGCCGACCTTTGGCGCTGGGTCGACGGGGGCGCCAATTTCTACGTCTGCGGCGATGCCAAGCGCATGGCGCGCGATGTAGACGGCACGCTGCGGCAGATCGTGAGCACCCACGGAGGGATGAGCGCGGACAAGGCGGCGGACTATGTTGCGCAGATGCAGGCAGACCGGCGCTATCTTCGCGACGTATATTGAGGCCGGAGCCGCGGCGGCAATCGGCAGGGCGCGCAGGCGACACGATTCATATTGGATCGTGCCAGGCTTTGGCTTTCCAGTTCATCCGTGCTTAAGCGGGAATCTGGCTGTTCGCCATCCTTCCTGATTCTCGCCCACGCTTGGAAATACCGCAATGACACGAATGCAGCCGTCCTGGCACATGCCGTCTACATCCGGCTTGGGTGCAGGGCAGGCAATGGCCGACGGGCTGACACCCCCCGCGCTTCTTGCGGTACGAAAATCCGGGCCGGCAATCCGGCGGCATTTTCTGGTGGCATTGCTGCTTTTCCTTTGCGTTCTTGCCGTGCTGATGCATCGGGCGGGTCTGCACGTCGATCCTTTGCGGTCGAGCAATCTGCCGTTCTATGCGGCGGGATTGGTGGCATTGGGCCTTCGTTTCGGATTGCCGCGAACGCGTTGGCGACATGCCGCCCCGGTCGCGCATTTCAGCGAATATGCCGCGCTGTTCACGATCATTTCGCTGATGGGCGCCACTGCCAGTTACCCAGTTGCAGCGCTCACTGCAGGCTATGCCGACGTGGCATTGCAACGGGTGGACGTGGCGCTGGGGTTCGACTGGCTGGCCTGGTATCGGCTGGTGGCGGCGCATCCAATACTTCAGGTGCTGGGGACGACCGTTTATCGCAGCATCTACGTCACGCCTGCGATCCTCCTGTGGTCTGCAGCCCGTACCGGCGAGCATGACCGCGCCTATCGCTTCCTCGCCACTTTCCTGGTGGCCGCGCTGATTACTTTGGCTTTGTTCAGCCTGATGCCTGCGGTCGGCCCGTTTTCCCATCTCTGGCATCAGCCGATCGTCTACATGCCGGAAAGCGAGCTGTGGCAGCCGGGCCTGATCCCGGCACTGCGTGCGCATACTGTGCATGTCGTCGACCTCGGCCAGTTACGGGGAATCGTCTCCGCGCCTAGTTTCCACACAGCGGCGGCGGTTCTCTATATCGTTGCGGCTTGGCGCAGCCCGTCCCTGCGGTGGCCCATCGTTGCGCTCAATGCGGCAATGCTGCTTTCCACGCCCGTGGAAGGTACGCATTATTTCATCGACATGATCCTGGGCGCTTTGGTTGCGGCGGTTTCGCTGGCGCTGATCCGCGCATACGACCGGACATTAGGGCTTCGGCCGGAGCACACACCGGCATGGTATCCGGGGCCAACCACAGCCTGAGCAGATTTGATTTGGGCCTCCCGGAGTGGCCTTTACATTTAGAACATAAATTCTAATAAATCTCACGAACTGGCAGATTTGAGCCGGCACCGTGGGAGAGACATATGACCGATCGCCGTTCCGTGCTGGCTGCCGCGGGGATGACTGCGGCAGCACTGGCGGGCGCTTCGCTTGCCAATCCGGCATTGGCCGCTGCCCGCAGACCTACCGATCCGAAATTTCCGCAAGGCTTCCTCTGGGGCGCGGCCACCGCCGCCCATCAGGTGGAGGGCAACAACGTCAACAGCGACGTTTGGGCCATGGAGCACGCCAATCCCACGGTCTATGCCGAGCCCTCCGGCGACGCGGCCAACAGCTTCGTGCTCTGGCCCACCGATCTCGATCTCGTGAAGAACATGGGGCTGAACACCTATCGTTTCAGCCTGGAGTGGGCGCGGATAGAGCCGGCGAAGGGCCTATTCTCGATCGCGATGCTCGATCATTACAATGCAATGATCGACGGTTGCCATGCACGTGGGCTGGTGCCGATGGTGACATTCAACCACTTCTCCACCCCAGCATGGTTCGCCGCTCAAGGTGGCTGGTCGAATGCGGAAGCACCCTCCCTCTTCGCGCGTTATTGCGACAAGGCAGCGCGCCATCTTGCCGGCGGGATCGGCTATGCCACCACGCTGAACGAGCCGAACCTCAGCGGCCTGCTGGACATCGTTCTGCCTGGAGATATCGGCAAGCGTCTGCTCGATGCCGATAAGGCCATGCAGGCGGCTGCCGCGCGTGAACATGGTGTGGCGCGCTTTCTGCCTGGCAATCCGCTCTACGTTGCTGATCCGGACGTGGTTCAGGGGCACCTGCTCGCGGGGCACAAGGAAGGGCGAGAGGCGATCAAGGCAGTGCGCGGAGACCTGCCGGTGGGCGTCAGCCTGGCGATCATCGACGATCAGGCCGTGGGCCGAAACAGCCTCCGCGATGCCATGCGCGCCAAACTATATCGCCCCTGGTTGGAAGCAGCGCGCGGGAACGACTTCGTCGGCGTGCAGAACTACGAACGCACGGTGTGGAACGACAAGGGCCGCCTGCCCGCCCCTGCCGGCGCTGAAGTCAACGATGTGGGATCGGAAGTCTATCCGGCCTCGCTCGCCGGGGCAGTGCGCTATGCCCATGAGGTCAGCGGCGTGCCGGTGATCGTGACCGAGCACGGCATCAACTCGGCGAACGACACCAAGCGCGCCCGCCTGATCCCCGCTGCCCTTGCCGAACTGCGGTTGGCGATGGAGGACGGCGTGCCCGTGCTGGGATATTGCCACTGGTCGCTGGTCGACAACTTCGAATGGGTGTTCGGCTACAAGCCTCAATTCGGCCTGCACACCTTAGACCGCACGACCTTCGCCCGCACCGCCAAGCCCAGCGCCGCCGTGCTGGGCGGCATCGCCCGACGCAATTCGCTGTAACCCTTCAAAGGGCGCCGCAAGACCGTTGACAGCGGCGCCCGCGATCTCATAAACACGAATTGTAATTCTAATAATGGTCATCCACTTGGACGACCGGGGAGAAGGGTTTCCATGTCGAAGATTCAGCGCGGCGTCAGCCTCTACAGCTTTCAGGAGGAGATGTTCCTGGGGCAGATGTCTGTGGAGGACTGCGTGGCCTTCGCCAGTTCCATCGGCGCGAAGGGCATCGAGATCCTGCCCGAGCAGAACATGCCGCGCTTCCCGCATATCGACGATGCCGAAGTGGCCCGCTGGCAGGATATGTTGGCACGCCATGGCGCGCATTTCACCTGCTATGACATGTTCCTCGACACCAAGCTGCGCAAGGGCGAGACGATGTCGGATGAGGAGCAAGTGGAAAGCATCCGCCGCGATCTGGTGCTCTGCAACCGCCTGGGCATCCGCAACATGCGCGTGCTGGTCTTCGTGCGGCCCGACATCCTTGAGAAGTGCATGCCTTATGCAGAGGAATTGGACGTCCACATGGGCGTGGAAGTCCACGCGCCCTGGCATCTGGAACATGCGTGGATCCTGCGCACGATCGAGGTGGCGGACCGGTTGGGCACGAAACACCTCGGCATCCTGCCCGACATGGGCATCTTCATGAAGCACTACCCGCCGGAATTCCGCGCCCGCTTCGAACGCCAGGGTGCGCGGCCGGAAGTGACGCAGTTCATCATCGACCAGCACGAACAGAAGATCATGTGCGAATACACGATCTATGAAGTCGCGGTGAAGATGGGCGGCAACAAGGCGGAGATCGCGATGGCCGAAACGCTACGCCATGCGCCTTACGCCAATCCCAAGCGGATCGGCGATTACGCCCCCTATTTCCGCCATATCCAGGCGAAGTTCTACGGCATGACCGAGGATTGCGCCGATCCCACCATCGCCTATGACGAAGTGATCCCCGAACTCGTCAAATGTGGTTGGGAAGGCACGCTTTCCAGCGAATACGAAGGCAATCGCTGGATACAGGACGTGATGCCGGTGGACAGCCGCGAACAAGTGCGCCGCCAGCATGTGATGTTCGAACGGCTGATCGGCGAGGCTGAAAAGGCCGAAGCGGAACGGGCAGTCGCCTGATGCGCGCGCCGTCGAACCACGTGGCCGCGCTTCTCGCGGGTGCAGCATTGCTGATCGGTGGAGTGGCGCCCGCCCTCGCACAGCCTGCCATCAGCCAGGAGACCATTACCGCGCCGCTCCAGCCCGGTGCCATCGATCTGCCGGTGGCCAAGGGCACGCCGCAGCGCGAGGTCTGGCATCTGGACGGCACGCAAGTCGCGGTGCGCAATGTCACCCGCCCGACACTCACCCCCGTCCTGCCGGTCGGCAAGGGCACGGGCGCGGCGATGATCGTCGCGCCGGGCGGCGGATTCCTCGGCCTCGCCATCGAAAAGGAAGGCTGGGATGTCGCTCGTTGGCTGGCGAACCATGGTATCGCTGTCTTCGTCCTGAAATACCGGGTGCTGCCCACTCCGTCCGATCAGGCGGTGTTCGCCGGTGAAATGGCCAAGGTCGTCACCGGCGGCAAGGCCAGCTTTGCGCCGCCTGCCGATACGCCGGATCCCGCGCTGGAAGATGCGCGCGCTGCCCTCGCACTCGTCCATGATCGCGCCGGAGGGTTCGGCGTCGATCCCAACCGCATTGGCATGATGGGCTTCTCAGCGGGTGCGATGCTGACACGCAGCCTGGCGACGCACCCCGGCCAATACATGCCGGCTTTCATCGCGCCGATCTATCCGATGATGAACGCGGTGCAGGTGCCGGCCAATGCGCCGCCGATGTTCGTGGCTCTCGCCGCTGACGATCCGCTGTTCGGCAAGGGGCCGTTCGGGCTGGTCGAAAGTTGGCGGGCCGCCGGGAAGCCGGTGGAATTCCACTATTACGCCTCGGGCAGCCACGGCTTCGGCCTGGGCAAGCCCGGAACCCCCACAGAGGGATGGATGGACCAATTGTACAGGTGGCTGGCCTCCGGCGGTTTCCTGTCGGGAGAGAAGTGATGTTCGACAAGTACCTGATCGATACCGCCACGCTGCGCAACACCGGCCCGGCCGACGCGCCCACCGGCTTCGCGTTCGAAGCAAAGCTGGGCTATTATCGCGGCCTTGGCCTCTCCATGATCGAGAAGCTGGATGTGTCCATCGATGGCGAGGCCCTGCCGCGCGAAGCCGTGCGCTTCGACGAAGGCAACGGCCCGCTCTCGCTAGACGAGATGGAACAGGCTTACGATCGCCGCTGGGCCTTCGGTACGCCGGCAACTATCCTGGTGGATCATGCAGGTGGTTTCCCCTCTGGCGAGCATGAGTTGTCGCTGCTTCAACAGCTTCGCGTTTCCTACCTGCCCTTCCCTTCCATCAATACTGACGCAAAGAAGGTCGCCCTCGCAGACTGACCCGCATGTGGAACGCCTCGTCGGCCTTTGCCGACGGGGCACCCCTTTTGCCCCGTCGGGACACCCCCTATGGCTGGCTCGTGCGCCGTCCATGACATCGTTAACGTGTTACCCCGCAATGCAGCATTAAAGCAGCAGCATAAGGGTGGCCGCGCCGACAATGGGTTCGCAAGCTCAACTCCGTGCCCTGTTCGTAATCAACTCGCTGGCCGGGGGCGGGGCAGAGCGCGTGTTCACCACGCTCGTGCGGGAGTTGAACGGACGGGCGGACAGTTTTGCGATCACCGTTGCTCTGCTGGATGAGGAAGCGGAGGAAGCCTACAGCCTGCCGGAAGGCATTCCGGTCCAGCGTCTGGATACCGGCGGCGGCATGTTCCGCAGCGTCACGCAATTGCGCCGGTTGGTGGGTCAGCTTCGCCCCGACGTTACCGTCTCGTTCCTCTCCCGCGCCAATGTCGCCGCAGTCGTGGCGATGCGACGGACCGGCGGGCCGACCGTCATCAGTGAAAGGGTCAACACCACCGCGCATCTCAAGTCGGGTCGGTTCGCCTTTCTCAGCCGCCTGCTGATCCGTGGCACCTATCCGACGGCCAGTCGCATCGTCGCCGTATCCGAAGGGGTCGCCCGCACGCTGGAAAGCGATTTCTCGGTCGAGCCGGAGCGCATCTGCGTGATCTACAACCCGGTCGACATCGATCGCATTCGCAAGCTGGCTGCCTGGGAGCCTGAAATCGAGGTTTCGTCGGAAGACTTCGTGACGATGGGCCGCCTTGTTGCCAACAAGAACACGGCGATGGCGATCCGGGCCCTGGCGGCCAGCGGCTCTGCCGGCAAGCTGATCGTGCTGGGCGAAGGCCCCCTGCGGGACGAACTCGTGGCGCTGGCAGTGTCGCTGGGCATTGGCGACAGAGTCAGGCTGGCGGGCTTCGTGGCCAATCCTTACGCCGTATTGGCCCGCGCCGGTTGCTACTTGCTGACTTCGAACGCGGAGGGTTTCCCCAACGCCATGCTGGAAGCGATGGCGTGCGGGCTGCCGGTGATCGCCACGGACTGTCCATCCGGCCCCGCTGAAATCCTGCAAGTTGGGCTGGAGAACACGGACAAGGACGGAGGCGCCGTCTTCGGCAGTGGAGGGGCGCTGGTCGCCATGGACGATGACCGCGCCATGGCTCACTGCATGGATCGCCTCTCGCAGCCCGAGAGGCGCAAAGCCTGCGTTGACGAGGGGCTTGACCGCGTGGACGCTTTTTCCGTTTCGCGCGCCGTGGCGGCGTTTCGCGAAACCATCCTGGCCGCAGCGACCGGCAACGGAGTGTTGCCCGGATGAAGATCTGCGTAACCGGACTGCGCGGCATCCCCGGCGTCATCGGAGGTGTGGAGACGCATTGCGAGGAACTGCTGCCGCGCATCGCCCAGATCGATCCGGAGATCGAAATCGATGTCTGCTGCCGCGCACGCTATGTCGATCCGGAAATGGCGAGCTTTCGGCGGGTCAGGCTGACGGCGCTCTATTCTCCGCCGGGCAATACCAGCGAGGCGTTCGGATCGACGGCCATGGCCATCGTCCACGCCTGGCGACAGGGCGCCGATGCCATCCACATCCACGCAGTGGGGCCTGCCCTACTCTCCCCTCTCGCGCGTTTGCTGGGGTTGGGTGTGCTGCTGACCCATCACGGCGCCGACTACAATCGGGCAAAATGGGGCTTTCTGGCAAAATCGATGCTCAAGTTGGGGGAGCGGCTGGGGATGCTTTACGCCAACCGCATCATCTGCGTTTCACCCTCGCTCGCCAGCGAAATGCGTGATCGGTATCCCACGGCTGCCGGCAAAGTGGTGTTCATTCCCAATGGCGTCGACCCGCCGGATCCACCTGACGAGCCGGCCGAAGATATTCTGGCGAGGTTGGGATGCGAGCCCGGAAACTACGTGCTCTGCGTCGCCCGGCTGGTGCCGGAGAAGGGCATAGACTATCTGATCGAAGCCCACCGTAACAGCGGCGACAATCGCCAACTGGTGATCGCCGGTGCGGGCCGCAAGGGCGACCGCCATGCGGAAGAGCTAATGACCCAGGCCAGGGGCAAAGTCCGGATGCTGGGTATGCAGCCGCGTGACGTGCTGGGTGTGCTCTATCGCCATGCCTCGTTGTTCGTGCTGCCGTCGTTTCACGAAGGCCTGCCCATCGCCGCGCTGGAGGCATTGTCCTGCGGGTGTCCTGTGCTGCTTAGCGATATCCAGCCAAACCTCGATCTGGGCTTGCCGCCGCAATGTTACTTCCCGGTGGGGGACGTGGCAGCCTTGTCGCAGCGGCTTGCCGGCGGTCAGGTGCCGGGCGGCGATGGCGCGTCTGCCAGGCTTTCGCTGATGAGTTGGGACGAAGTGGCCGCGCGCACCGCGCCTTACTATCGCGAAATGGCTGGACGGGCCCGCTTCACGCCGGAATTGCGCAATGCCGGCTAATCGCCCCCAGCCGATCGCGCACAGCAGCCAGGAGGTATCCTCGTGCTAGCTCTGACTGCCGGTAGCCCGTCGCTTCCCGCCTTCGTCGTCTTCCCGGTGCTGATGGCCTATCTAGCGCTGATGCTGGTCGTTTCGATGAGAGCCAGCGCGTCCACTGGCTTCCTGGTGCTGACGTTCGCGATCCGGCTGGCGATGTCCGCGCAGCCACGCTTCTCGTTCTCGTCCTCCCCGGCCGGGCTTAGCTGGAATGCGCTGGCGTCGGTGCTGGTGGTTATCGTCGGCATCCTGCTGCTGCGCCGCTCTCGCGCGTTGCCCTTGGTGCTGGTGCCGTTGACGCCATTGACGCTGGTGGTCGCCGCCAGCCTGCTGCTGAACAAGGACGTGTCCGGCGGTATCGAGAGCTTCGTCAAATACGCCTACCTCGCGACGATCGCGCTGACCGCTTACGATGCCTTCGTCGCGGACGGGCCGGGCAAGGTGCTGTCCCGGCTGCTGTTCACCTTCACCCTCCCTCTAACGCTACAGGCCGCAAGCCTTGTGCTTCACATTGCCAAGGCAACCGAAAGCGACGGATCCACCTCCTACATCGGAGGCTACAACCACGAGGCGAGCTTCTCTATCATCCTGCTCACCGGCCTGCTGGCGGGCTTGCTCCACCCCACGTTACGCTCCCGTTACAAACTGGGTGTGGCGGCGGTATGCGTGGGCGGCATCCTGGCGGCGAACTATCGCACCGCGATCATCGCCGCCGGTCCGCTGCTGTTGGGCCTGCTGCTTGCTTCGGTGATGGCCGCAGTGCCGCCCCGCCAACGCGGCGTGGCCGGGATCCTGGGCGTTTTGCTCGTGCTCTCTGCCATACCTATCGCCCCGCGACTGGCCGGCGATCGGTTCGACACCATCACCACCCTGACGTCAGAGCCCGAAGTCCTGACCAAGACCCCCGACGAATTTCGCAAGCTGGACCGCGCCATCATGTCCGGCCGGCTGTTCCTATGGAGCGAATACATCGACGCCTGGCGCCATGGGACGAAACGCCAACACGTGCTGGGCTACGGCGCGAATTCGTGGGAGGGGCGCTATCGCTATTATGCCCATAACACGCTGGTCTCCACGCTCTATGAGCTTGGCACCCTGGGCGTCGCCGCCATGCTGCTGCTGTGGTTGTGGATGTTCGCGCTCGCACTCTCCACCTCCGGACCGACGCGCATCACGCTGGTTCTGGCCCATCTTGGCTTCTTCGTGCTGAACATGGCGACGATGCCGTTGTGGATGATTGAGGGGCTGCTGTTCTACGGCTTGCTATGCGGATTTACGGTCTATGCGCGGCTGAACAGGTTGCCGACCGAGCAGCCTGTCGCAAATGCGTTTCGTCCTCGCCCGGCGTGATCGCGGTTTGCATTCCCTTCGAATGGAGAAAATCGCGCAATTTCCGCTGCATGACCGGCACATCCGATCACTCCGGACCAACCTTGCAATCCCGCCAGCCAGAGCCCACTCTGCTGATGGGGCGAGGCACCGTTCGATGAAACTTCGAGGAACCTCATGATCCGGACTTTCGGCCTGTCGCTTCCGCTTCTTCTCGTCGGCCCCGCAGTGGATTCGCAAAGCGCGGCGCCGGTCATCCAGGCTCTTTCCTCTACCGCGTCCAGCACGACCTCCGGTGCAACCACCTTCCGAATGCCTTCGATCGCTGCTCCTGCGGTGGACGGCTCCAACTGCCCGACCAAGACGACCATCCGCCTTGGCCCCGACACACCGCCCGTAAAGTCCATCTGCGCGGCCGATGGGAAGATCCTAGTCAACGGCAGCAATGCGCAGGGCTTCGTGATGACGGACGTGATAGCGCGGAACTATGGCCCGGTGATGCGCGGCGTGAACGTTCCCGATCTGCGCGTGGAGCGTGTTTCCGCCCCCGGCGCGCGCGCCGATCCCACGCTGGGCCTTGGCCTCGTCAACGTCAGCAATGGCATCGGCCATGCTATATTCAGCGATCTGGTCTGGATCGGAGATACTGCCTCACCCGCGATCAACGACAACGATGCCTGGGGCGCCATTACGCTGAAGGGCAAGGATGCCAACGACGTCGGCACGTTCGAGATCCGGAATTTCGACTTCCAGAACCTGTTCATGGCCGAGGGCAAGAACTACCGCAACGTCGACGGCATCTCGACCGAGAAAGGCTATTCGGGCACGATTTCCGATGGCCGCGTGATGAACGCCAGCGATGCCTGCCTGGACATCAAGGGCGATGTGAAAGTGGACAATGTCTATCTTTCCGGTTGCCGCGAAGGGCTGAAAATCTGGCAGAGCCAGCATCACGGCCTGATCGAACTTGGCACCAACACTTACGTCGGCATCATCGGCAAGGGCAGCCAGAGCGAAACCCGGACCATAGAGATCGAAGTGCTGATCGCTTCGGGCGATCCCACCGTCCCTTTGTTTCGCGCTGAGGAAGGCAAGGTCATCCTCCACATCGGACGTCTTGTCGCTAAGCCCGATCAGGTGCTGCGTGCGGGCGGAAGTTATGCGGGATCGGACGTGATCGTCGACCAGCGCATCAGCATTTAGGCGATCGCATCGCCTTTCCGGATTGATGGAAGGCATCCGACGCGCGCCGGGGCTTCCAGTGCGGCGCGGATATCCTCGATCGCGGTGGGGCGCCCGAAGTGCCAGCCCTGCATACGCGTGCAACCGGCCGCCCGCGCGATCCGTGCCTGCTCCTCCGTCTCGATCCCCTCCGCCGTCACTTGCACATCGAATGCGTTCGCCAGCGCGACAATGGACAGCATCATCTCCCGCGCGCGGGCATCGCTGCTGAGCGGAGCGACGAAGGCCTTGTCGATCTTGATGCGATCCAGTTTCAGGCGCTGCAGATAGCCGATGCTGGCATAGCCGGTGCCGAAATCGTCCAGCGCGATCCTGATACCGAGTTCCCGTAAGCGGTTGATGACCTGCGCGGCCTTATCCGGTCGGCGCAGCAAAAGGCTTTCGGTAATTTCCAGTTCAAGGCGTTCGGGCGGGAACCGGGTTTCCTGAAGGGCGTGGCGCACATCGTCCAGCAGGTTATGATCCCAGAACTGCACCGGCGAAATGTTGACCGCCAATTCCAGCGAAGTTTCGCGCATCGCCAGGCAAGCCTGGTAGAGCACTTGACGGCCCACGGCATTGATCAGTCCGCTCAGTTCCGCAATGGGGATGAAGACATCCGGCGGCACGTCCCCGTGTTCCGGATGGCGCCACCGCACCAGCGCCTCCACGCCGACAACTCTTGCGCTGTCCGACGCGACGATGGGTTGATAGCGTACGTAAAGCTCCTTGCGCGCGATCGAGGCCTGAAGGTCCCGCTCCAGCTTCATGCGCAGCAGATGGCCGTCGTCCAGCGAGACCGCGTAACGGCGGGTGCAGTTCTTGCCGTCTCCTTTTGCCGCGTACATCGCCACGTCGGCCCTGCGCATCAGTTCGTCCTGCCCTTCCGGGCCAACGTCCCTCGCATCTGCGCACCCGATGCTGATGCCCAGCGTGACGCGATAGGATCCGATGACGAATGGTTCCTGAAAAGACTGGATGATACGTTCGCAGATCGGGTCGGAGTTCAGCGCCATCTCTTTAGTCAGCAACACGGCGAACTCATCGCCGCCCGCCCGCGCGACCATTTCACCGGGGGCGATGCGCCGGATGCGCGTGGCCGCTTCCTTCAGCAGCAAATCTCCGGCGGCGTGGCCGTAAACGTCATTGGCGTCCTTGAACCCGTCAAGGTCCATGAACAGCAGGACCAGATCGTCCCCGACCGCAAGATGCCCTGAAATCCGGGCCAGCAGCGCACGCCGATTGGGAAGGCCGGTAAGCGCATCATGGTCCGCATGATGCCGGGCGCGCAATTCGCTCTGGCGGATGGCTTCGATGGCCTGACTGCCGTTCTGGAGGATCAGCATCGCTACCGCCAGCGAAAATAGCCCGAGTACCAGGATAGCGGGCGCAACCTGTTCCAGCAGATGAGTGCCTGGTTTGTGCGGCGTCCATGCCAGCCAACCGACCGTTGTGCCATCGGCTGCCGTCAACGGGATCGAGGCGGAGCCAGCACCGGGCTTGGACAAGCTCAACCGCATGTTCGACAGCCGCAGTTCCTGAGTGATGTGGTCAAGAACGCGCGTGTCCATCGCTTGTGCGATCACCAGCATGTGCGTGGGCCGGTCGACCGGGATCGAGACTTTGTGTGTCAAGGGTACGATGGCTGCCGTGGCATAAGTGACGATGTGGTTGCCGGTGCGGCTGAACCCCGCTTCGATCGGGCTGCCGTTGCGCGGCATTTTCCGAACTTCGGCAATCGAGTGCGTGAAAGCCGGGCCCAGCGTCTGCTGCGCGGCGAAAGGTGCGGGATTGGCGTGGTTGAAGCGGTAGATCGTGCGATCCTGGTCATCCAGGATGAAGATATGCTCATACCCCTGAATTCGCCCCAGATAGGCCACGACATTGTCATCCACCCAATCAGGCTGCAGGCCCATGCTGATGTGACGCACAGCATCGTCCCACTTTGCATAGTCCTGAAGGTCGTGAAGCAGCCCCACCGCCAGCGAACTGACCGCAACTTGCAACGCCTGTTCTTCACGCTGGCGCTGCAAATTGTCCTGCGCACGCGTGGTGATCGCCAGCAGCGCAAGCACCGATCCGAAGCATGCCACCAGCAGAAGCATGACCGGCCAGAAATGCTTCGCCTTTAACGCAAAGCTCAAACGTCGCAGAACGGGATGGGGCATCAGAGGCATGCTTCGTAAATAGAACTCACCTCTTAAATTATAGTGCCCACGCACCTTGCGCGGACCATACCCTTGCGGATTCCTGCGAGAGGCCGAGGTTATGGTGCCGGCGATATTTTCTGCTTCGCAACGCGGCTTAAGGGTGTCTACTGGATGGCCGCCGCCCGGCTATTAATCGGTTTAATTCAAAGCATTGATGTTGCGTGCATTTTTAGGATCGAACAACCATCTCATCAGGTCAGTTCATCATAGAGCGCCATCACCCGCTGGGTGTGCCGCTGTGCGCTAAGGTCCTCTCGCGCATGCTGTCGAGTTTCTGATAGGCGGTCTGGATCGTATCCATTCAACCCTTTCAGCACAGCCTCCGCAAAGCTGGACGCGGCCGCCTCTCGCGGGACCAGAAGGCCGCCCCCGAAACGCCGACCTGTCTCACCCAGCCCGGCATCGTCGGTTGCCACATAAGGCACGCCGAGCAGCAAGGCTTCCAACGGGGTGCGGCCAAGCGGCTCTTCGATGGCGGTGATCGCCAGCATATCCAGCATGGCGATGTTGTCTTCCACCGGCATTCTGAAACCCGCGAAGATGACCCGTCCGGCGATGCCCAATTCGGCCGCGTGGCGTTCCAGTTCCTCCTGCGTCTCGTCCACCTCCCGCCCGAATATGACGAAGACCGCGTCCGGCCGATGAGCCAGCAGCGCTTTCGCCATGTCGAGGAAATAGCGAGGCCGCTTGCGATGCGCGAAATTGCCAATGAAGCCGATCAGCGGCCCGCCTTCGGCTGCAACGGGATGTATCTGCGCAAAAGCGCGCCGCAGGGCCGATTTGTCCTGCCGACCCGCCAGTTCGAAAGGGTTGTCGACCAGCACTGACCGCTGCGCCAACCGGGCCGGCAAGCGCTGTTCCACCGCACGCGAAATGCAGATGATGCGGTGGGCCAGCATCATGACCATCAAGTTGGGCAGAACTGTCCGGTTGAAGGCGCGATTGTGATAGACCACCGGGAGCCCACGCATACGCGCGGCCACGCCCCAGCTCTGGAGAGCGGATAAATCGTTGTTATGGACGATAGTGCCTGCCGGTTGGTCGGCAAGCGAGCGCAGGCGCCCGGGCAGCAGCCGCACTTCGCTGAGAAGGCCATGACGGAAGGCCGGTTCCTCAGCCAGCGTCCAGACCGTGAAGCCCTTTTCCTCCGCTACCTTGCAGATCAAACTGCCTTCCGGCGCGGCCACGACCACCTCCACTCCGTGATCGCGCTGGAGGCATTCACCCAGGGTGAAAGACGAAACGTGGCTCCCGCCGATCTTGGCATTGGTGAAGGGAAAGATGACCCGCCTTGCCGGCATTACGCACTGTCTCCACCGGCCTGGGCCGGACACTACACTTTGTGGTCATTGTGCAGTGCAACCAGAACATCTATCCAGTGCAATTAGGTATATCGCCACATGGCACAGAGACGGGGCAAATTGCCAATGGCGGTGGTCTGGTCGTTCCCGGGCGAGGAAAATCGCAGAAGCAATCCCTACACGGCCACTCTGATCGCCGAATTGCGCGAACTTGGCCATACCGCAGTCTCTCCCGACTGGCCGCGCCGTCTAGTGGGGCGTTGCGACATCATCCATCTCCATTGGCCGCAGAAAGTCGTACAGGACAGTCTTGTCCGCAGCCTGCGATCGATCGGCCTGTGGCTGGGGTTTCTTGCACTGCAAAAGGCGCGCGGCGCGCGGATCGTCTGGACCATTCACAACGCTGCATCGCATGAGGCAGTTCGGCCCCGACTCGAACGCTGGTGGATGATGCGGTTGCTTCGACTCGTTGATGGCGTACATGCCTTGTCGGAGACCAGTCTGCGCGAAGCGCGGGCGATCTACCCCGTCGTGGCGGAAAAGCATTGCCTTGTCGCCCCGCACTGGACCTATGACAGCGCCTATCCAGCGGCAACCAAGAACCGCGTTGGTCCCGGAGCCATCGCTTTCCTGGGCGACCTCAAAGCCTACAAAGGGCTCGATGCCCTGCTTGCAGCGCTGGAGACGGCAAGGCCAGACGGCAGGCGATATCTCGTGCACGGCCGGCCATCCGACGGCTTGGAACCCGATGCTCTGAAACACCGATTGCAGGCCTTGCAGCGACGCGGCTGGCACATCGAATTCGTGCTGAACCGGCTGAGCGAGCAGGAAATGGCGGATCGGCTGGCAGAGACCGGTCTGCTCGTCCTGCCCTATCACAGCGGGGAAAACAGCGGACTTGCCGTACTTGCGGCCGAGCGAGGGACACCGTTGCTGGTATCGGCACTGCCTGCTTTTGAGCCGCTGGTAGAGGAACTGAGAACGCCTCGCGTGTCGGTGATACAAGACCCCCTAACCCATGCCCAGATCGCCCGTGCCTTCGAAAACGCGCGCCACGTGGCCGGAACAATCGATAGGGAATTCGTGGCCAGTCGCGCGCCCCGTCGGATCGTGCGGGAGATTTCGAATTACTACCTGTTTCTAATGGAACAAGGCGCCCCTTCTCCCCCAAGATAAGCGCGGCGTTCCTCCGGCCTCAGGAGCTTGCGGACTTGCATCTCGGTTCCCAGCAGCTCGATCCCCATTCCGCGCGCCCGGTTGCCGCGCAGGATCCCACTCCTCCTGCCGAGAGCCGCAAGGCTGCATCCGCAGGCCCGCAGAGCGATCGCGTGATCGACCTTGCCTGGATGGCAAAGCTGGCCTGGCGCTACAAATGGATCATGATCACCGTGATCGCCGCGGTGCTGGCGGTGACGATGATCGCCTACATGCTCGCCCAGAAAGTCTACGACGCCAATGTCGTTCTGGCACTGAATCGCAATGACCAGCAGATCGTCCGCACTGCGCAGAGCGACCGGGACGATGTGATCGATTCCCCCGCCGTCGATACTGAGGTTCAGGTTCTGCTATCACCCGAAATCGCCCGGGCTGCGGTTGAGCGGGCGATGATCCACACCAATCCGGCGTTTCTTCACGCCAAGGCGCCCAACGCTCCCGGCCCGATCTCGGTAGAGGCGGCGACGAACCTCGTCCGATCGGGGCTGACCGTGGAGCGCAAGGGCCTCTCCTACGCCATCAACCTCGCCTACAGTTCGAACGATCCGCAAGTCTCGGCACTGGTGGCGAACGCCGTTGCCGATGCTTACGTCGGCGGGCAAGTGCAGGCCGCGCAGGCGGCGCGCACGGTAGACATTCAGCAGTTGCGAACGCGATTGGACCAATTGCGCGGCGACGTGCTGCGGGCCGAAGCCGCCGTCGCGGGATACAAGGCCGCAGCCAATCTCGTCGGCTCCAGCAATGACAACACGATCGGCCAGCAAGAACTGTCCACGCTGAATACGGAACTTGCCTCTGCCCGGGGCGATCTGGCCGCCGCACAAGGGCGCGCCAGCGCCAATTCCGGTGAGAGCGGTTCGGTCGTCAATGCCACCCCTGTCATATCGGACTTGCGCCGTCAGGTCGCCACCTTGGAACAGAAGCTGGCGGAACAATCCTCCACGCTTGGCCCGAACCACCCGGACCGTATGCGTACCGAAGCGGAGCTTGCCTCGACGAAAGCCTCGCTCAATCGCGAAGTGTCGCGGGCCAGCGCCGGCGTCAGCCAGGACGTGCGTGTGGCGAGCCAGCGCGTCGGCGCGATCGAAGGGGCAATCGGTGGCACCCATGGGCGCCTGATGGCCGGCAACAATGCTTCCGTCCGCCTTGCCGAATTGGAGCGCGTGGCGGAAAGCTCGCGCCAGCTCTACCAGACCTTCCTCGATCGCTACCGCGTCGAACTGGCGACGCGCGGCACGGAAAAGAGCAAGGCCGACATCATTTCGCGCGCGCAGCCACCCGCGCTGCCGACCTCACCCGACATCCTGGTCTACCTCCTGGGTGGGCTGATCGCCGGCGTGATCGCGGCGATCCTGTTGGCGCTCGTCCTCGAATGGCGCGAACGAGGTATCCGCACCCGTACCGAGGCTGAGGAATTCACCGGCCTCAAGGTGATCAGCAGCCTGCCCGATATCGGCACGATGGATGAGCCGGACTTTCACAAGGGCGAACTGCTCGCCGTGCCGGACTTCCTTGTCCAGAATCGCGAATCCCCGTTCTCGGAATCGGTGCGCGCGATCTGGACGGCGCTTCGTATCGGACAGAAAGGGCAACTGGCGCGCACGGTGGGCCTCACTTCCTCGATCCCCGACGAAGGCAAGACCAGCACCGCCATTGCGCTAGCCCGTTCAGCGGCGCTTGCCGGCCGCAGGACGCTCCTGGTGGATTGTGACTTCCGCCGGCTGGGAACCACGCTGGCGCTAGGCCTGTCCGGCCGGCCGGGGCTGGTTGAAGTGCTGGCAGGCCAAGCGAAGCTGGACGATGTCATTCTGACCGACCCCGCTTCCGGCGCGCATGTCCTGCCGCTCAATTCCTCAGGCGTAGGGAATTTCGATATCGTCCAGTCCGACGCCACTGTCGCCCTGCTGGAACGGTGCAAACAGTTCTACGACCTGATCGTGTTGGACATTGCACCGACCATTCCGGTCGCAGAGGCACGGGCCGTCGCCGCAATGTCCGATGCAGTGCTCATGGTAGTGCGCTGGCGGACCACGCCGCGCAACGTGATCAGGACCGCACTGCGCGAACTCGAACGCGCAGAGGCGAACGTGTTCGGCGTAGTGCTGACGCAAGTTGACACCCGATCTTCCGCTGTGCTGGGCGAGGAAATGGCCTACTATCAATATTACTATTCACGCACGGCCAACTGACGGCCGTTTGAACGCTGCAAGGAAGCGTCAGGAATCGCCTGATAGGGCGGCATCCTTGGTCTCGGCCGACAATTCGGTGGCAAGATCATAACCGAAGAATTCCAGCACTTCCGGCGATGCGGAAAGCTCCTCGACGACCATCTCCCGCTCATGCTCCGTCAATTGCCGCGCCGCTTCGGGAGCAGGTCCTGTGCCCGGTCCTCGCAGGGAACCTTCCGGAACAACCGTAAACGTCTGCGGGTCGAGGCCGAAAGCCTCCACGATCGCGTCGGGCCGCAGTCGGAAGGCTTCGTAACTGACGCAAGGATAGCCATGATCGTGTACCGCCTGCATCAGCAGTCGGCTGCGCCATAACCAGATCTGGGCTAGGTGACGCACCACTAGCGACCGCCGCGCGCCGTGATAGTCCTTGAACAGATAGCGCCGCACTTGCGCTGCGATATTATCCACCGGTGCGCGGTTGTTCACCACCACGCGGTGATCCGGAAAATGGCTGAACAACTGCCGGTGCCGCACGAGGTTGGCCGGGCTTTTCTCCAGCCAGAAGCGATAGCGGCCAGCAGGATCAGTCTGCGCAATCCGAGCATTCCAGGCCCCGATAACCGCCTCATAATCCACGAACTTCTCGGGCCACCAGCGATCGGTGTCCATCAAACCTTTGACCAGGCGCTGGCCTTCGAAACTGTGGTGTAGTCCGCCGATGTCGCTACGGCGGCTGAGGTGCCAGGCAATATCGGCGGACCCAGAACCCGCCGGTGTGAGCAGAAACAGGAATGGCTTTTCGATCTGTTTGGCCCGGGTTCTGGGCCAGTAAGGCCGATCATCCAGCTGGTCGATCTCATAGCCCAGCGGCTTGAGCAGCTTGTTGATCCTAAGGTTGCGTTTGGGCGGTTCCTGCATAGGCAAGCGGTCTAACCCTCCCAATCGGTCTGTCAGCCATACTCGAGGCCGAGGCATGATGCCGGGAGAGCCAAGCGGCGCAGTTTCGACGCGCACCCTGCATCGACCTTCACGCCGTCATCATGTCAGCCATGTCCGCGGTCGCAATGGCTAAAAAGGGCTAGCTCCTACCCCCGAGTGTTTCTCTGGTTCCTGCGCTCAGCAATGGCGGATTTGTGGGTAGCGAACGGAGAGGCTTGGAAAGGCGCGCAATCGCTTTTAACAGCAACGCCCGCCGTTCTTGCCGCCGTATCGCGCCTCTTGTCGGTTCCGGAAAAAGGCCTTGCGATCCATGATCGGGCGATCGGGATGATGCGCGGCCATGTGGCGGACATAATCGTCGTAATCCGGCACACCGACCATCAGCCGTGCCATGCGGCGCAGGGTATGGACAAGGCCGCTCATGCGGCCACCGGATGCGCGGGGATCTCGTTCACCGTGGGCATTTCGCTGCGGCGGGAAGCCATGCAGGTGCGCCAGGTGAAGACCATTAGCGAGAGCACCACCGCCAGGAATACCGCCACCAGCGCGGCATCGACCCGGTCGTTGAAGACGATGCGTTCCATCTGCTCCATCGACTTGGCCGGCGTTAGCAACTCGCCCCGCTCCAGTGCGGCTGAGAACTTTGCGGCATGTGCTAAGAAGCCGACGGCGGGATCGGTGGAGAACAACTTCAGCCAACCGGCCGAGATCGTGCAGATCAGCAACCATGCGGTGGGCAGCAGCGTGACCCAGGCGTAGCGGTCCCGCTTCATGCGGAACAGTACGGCCGTCGCCAGCATCAGGGCAATCGCCGCGAGCATCTGGTTGGATATGCCGAACACCGGCCAGAGCGTGTTCACGCCGCCCAGCGGATCGGTGACGCCTTGGTGGAGGAAGAAGCCCCACGCAGCGACACAGAGCGCAGTGGCAACGAAGCCCGGAATCTGGCTTTTGCTCTCATTCAGGCTTGGTGCTGCCAGTGCCATCAGGTCCTGCAGCATGAAGCGCCCGGCCCGGGTGCCGGCGTCCACGGCGGTGAGGATGAACAGCGCTTCGAACAGGATTGCGAAGTGATACCAGAACGCCTTCATCGCCGGCCCACCGACGACGTGAGAGAAGATTTCCGCCATCGCCACCGCCAAAGTCGGCGCGCCGCCCGCGCGCGAAATGATGGTGTGCTCACCCACGTCCCGCGCGGTCTGGGCGATGGTTTCGGGGGAGATCGCAAAGCCCATCGCGGTTACCGCGTGGGCGGCGCTGGCAGCATCGGTACCGATCAATGCGGCCGGGCTGTTCATGGTGAAATAGATGCCCGGATCGAGGATCGCAGCGCCCACCAGCGCCATGATCGCCACGAAAGCCTCCATCAGCATGGCGCCGTAGCCGATCAGCGGCGCATCGCGCTCGCTGGCGATCAGCTTGGGCGTGGTGCCGCTGGCGATCAGGGCGTGGAAGCCGGAAACCGCGCCGCAAGCGATGGTGATGAACAGGAAGGGGAACAATCCGCCTGAGAAGACCGGCCCGCCACCTGCCGCAAACGCCGTCAGTGCTGGCATCCGAAGCGGCGGCGCCATGATGACGATGCCGATGGCCAGCGCGGCGATGGCGCCGATCTTAAGGAAGGTCGAAAGATAATCGCGCGGAGCCAGCAGCAGCCATACCGGCAGGACGGAAGCGACCGCACCGTAGCCGATCAGGATCCAGCAGAGTTGGATCGGCGTGAACGTAAACAGCGGCCCCCAGACGGGCGACTGCGCTACCGCCTGCCCATAGACGATCGCGGCCAACAGGCCGATCAGCCCAAGGATCGAGACTTCGCCGATCCGCCCAGGCCTGATCCAGCGGGTGTACGCGCCCATCAGCATCGCCAGCGGCACCGTGGCCGCCACGGTGAACATTCCCCAGGGGCTCTCTGCCAGCGCTTTCACGACGATCAATGCCAGCACGGCCAGGATGATGACCATGATCATAAAGGCACCGAACAGGGCGATGGTCCCGGCCGCCTGTCCCATTTCCATGCGGATCAACTCGCCCAGCGAACGCCCGTCGCGCCGCATAGAGATGAACAGCACCATGAAGTCCTGCACCGCGCCCGCCAGCACTACGCCGCCAATGATCCACAGCGTGCCCGGCAAATAGCCCATCTGCGCCGCCAGCACCGGGCCGACCAATGGCCCTGCCCCCGCGATTGCCGCGAAATGGTGACCGAACAGCACGGTGCGATCGGTGGCGACATAGTCCAGCCCGTCAGCCCTACGGATCGCCGGCGTCGGCCTCGACGGGTCCACCTTCATGACGTGACGGGCGATGAACAACGCATAGTAGCGATAGGCGACCAGGAAGCAGCAGACGGCGGCCACCACGATCCACAGCGCGTTCACCGCCTCGCCCCGTGAAACTGCAACGATCGTCAGCGAAACAGCGCCAACGATGCCGGTGAGAAGCCAGGGAAGGTGGCGGATCATTCTTGCTCTCTCCTCGTCGCGCCGTCTTCGCGCGCCGTCCGCCAAGTGCATAAGGCCTTGGCCGCGCGAAGGAACCTGAAAATCACGCGTTCGATCGTCCGGACATGATCCAGCAGGGGCGCGGTCTTTATTTTGACAGGGAAACGGGTCCCTATCGGGCGTGCGCAGACGGTCGCAGGGCGGTTCGATAGTTTGATGTAAAAATTGGGTATTGTGCCTCCTGATGCCCACGATCGGGGTGTCATGTCCGCGCAAGTGCGATATGACGGGGCCATGCGCAAAATCGTCCTGATCGCCCTTTCGCTCGCCGCCGCAACCCCCGCCTATGCCTGGGGCCCGATTGGGCACCGGATCACCGGCGCCATTGCCGATGAAAACCTGAGCGGCCTGGCCCGGGCCAATGTCCGCCTGCTGCTTGGTGAAGAGGATCTTGCCGAGGCGGCAACCTGGCCCGACGACATGAAGTCCGATCCGTCCGATTTCTGGCAGAAGCAAGCCAGCCCGTGGCACTACGTCACCGTCAAGGGCGACGACTATGCTGCCTCTGACGCGCCGAGCGAAGGCGATGCGATGACGGCGCTGTCGCGCTTCACCGCCACTTTGCGTGATCCCAAGGCCTCCGTCGATGACAAGCGCACCGCCCTGCGCTTCATCGTCCATATCATCGGCGATTTGCATCAGCCGTTGCATGACGGGGCGGGGACCGACCGTGGCGGCAACACCGTCACCGTGACCTGGTTCGGCAAGCAGACCAACCTGCACTCGGTCTGGGATTCAGGCCTGATCGAGCAGCGATCGCTATCCTATTCCGAATACGCCCACTGGCTTTCCCGATCGATTACGCCCGAACAGGTCATTGCCTGGAATGAGCGGGACCCGAAAGTCTGGATCCATGAGAGCATCGCCTTGCGTAAGACGATCTATCCTACGGACCCTGCCCTCTCGTGGGATTATGCGTACAAGCATCGTGGCGAGGTTGACGACCGCCTCAAGCGAGCCGGTATCCGCATTGCCGCCTATCTCAACTGGGTGTTTGAACCAACCAATGGCGCTGCAAAGCCGTAAGCACATGGTTTAGTTGTATCTGGCGATACCTCAAGTATCGGCGAATGCCATTCAACGATGTCATTCGCCGGCCCCGCCCGGCATCCGCAGAAGGCTGTCAGGGCGGGCAAGCACGTAAAGCCGCAAGTTCGCCTGTGCAGCCCGCTTCAAAGCGAGGGTCGTCGGCGCGGAAATCGTTACGAGCGCCGGGCAGCGCGAAAGCACGGCCTTTTCGACAAGCTCATATGAGCAGCGTGAGGACAGGAGGGCGAAGCCGCCCTCCCAATCACGTTCCTCCCGCAGCATCGCGCCTACCAGCTTGTCGAAAGCGTTGTGCCGCCCCACGTCTTCGCGAACGACACTGATCGATCCGTCAGCACCGCATAACGCAGCGGCATGGACGCCCCCGGTCGCCCGATTGAGCGGCTGATGCCGTTCCAGGGCGCCAAGTGCGGCAAAGATTGCCGCTTCGTCTACCGGGGGCAGATCAGGCAGTCCGGGCAAGGGACGCATCGCTTGCACAAGATTTTCCAACCCGCACATGCCGCAGGACGATTCCGACGTTCTGTGCCGCACGCGGTCGTGGATGCGCGGCAATACGGCAAGCGCTAGGCCTATCCGCAGGATCACGCCTTGATCCGTCCGATGAACCGCAACGTATTCAATCTGGTCGGGCCTATCGATCAGCCGCTCGCTCCACGCGAAACCGTAAGCCAGATCTTCCAGATCACAGTCTGTCGCCATCAGTACGGCATAACCTATGCCGCCCAATTCAACGGCAACCGGCACCTCTTCGGCAACCGAGCGAGAGAGAGGCTCTACGCCGCCATCCGCTTTGACGACGTCGAAAACGGTTTCAGGCGACATAGGCGCGTTCGTCCGGAACCTCCACGCTCCGCCGCACAGTCACCGGGATAGACTTGTAGGAAGGCGTACCGCTTTCCCGATCGTAATCGTCAAGCGGCACCAGGCAATTGGCTTCCGGGTAATAGGCGGCAAGAGAGCCCCGCGCGATAGGATGGGCAACCACCGTATAGCCCCGCAAACAACGGTCTGGCCCGGCAAGAATGTCGATCAGATCGCCATGGCTCAACCCGCGATCAGCCAAGTCATCCGCATTGGCGAAAATCACGTCGCGACGGCCAGTGATGCCGCGATAGCGATCGTTCATGCCGTAGATCGTCGTGTTGTACTGATCGTGACTGCGGATCGTCGTGAGCAGCAGCCCACCTTCCTTATGATGCGAGGTGGGCCGCAAGGGCTGCACCAGGAAATGGGCCTTGCCAGACGGCGTATTCCATATGCGTTCGGAAGCGCCCACAGTGAGCCGGAAACCACCTTTCCTGCGCACGCGCGCGTTGAAATCGCGAAAGTCGGGAAAGACGGCCTCTATCGCATCTCTAATGCGGTCATAGTCGGCAATCAGCCAGTCCCAGTCGATATCGACGTCGGGCAGCGCAGCCGAAGCTATACCGGCCACGATGGCTGGTTCGGAACGAAGATCCGGGGCAGCAGGCTTCAGGAAACCACGCGAGGCGTGGACCATGGACATGGAATCCTCGACCGTGATCCATTGCGGTCCCTCGGCCTGTTCGTCCAACTCGGTCCGGCCCAGGCACGGGAGGACGATGGTTTCCTTCGCAAGCAACAGGCACGTTCGGTTGAACTTGGTAAGGATGGTGGCTGAAAGGTCCAAGTTTCGAAATGCCTCGAAACAGGCATCCGGGTCGGGCATGGCCACGGCCAGATTTCCGCCCAATGATATGCATGCACGCGAACGCCCTTCGCGCATGGCCTGAAGCGCTTCAACCGCTGCGTGGCCGTGATCGCGCGGGCTTTCGATACCGAAGCGGGCATCGAGCCGCGACAGCATCGCCTCTCCGGGAATTTCCGTGATACCGACGGTGCGATCGCCCTGCACGTTGGAATGGCCGCGCAAGGGGCAGATTCCGGCACCCGGCTTGCCGATATTCCCACGCAGAAGCAGTAGATTGGCCAGCTGTTGGACGTTCGCCGTCCCATTTCCATGTTGGGTGATACCCATGCCATAACACAGGATCACGCGATCGGCCTGCCAGTAGGTTTGCGCCATGCTCTCGATCGCTTCGCGCGCGAGGCCCGATCCGCTGACGATCTCGTCCCACCCGATGGACTCAACATCCCGGCGCAGAGCCTCTACACCGATGGTGTGTGCGGCGATGAACGCACGATCCAGCAGCCCATCGCCGCCTTCGGCCAGATTGGCGGCGTCCGCTTCGAACAGCGCCTTCATCATGCCCTTCAACATGGCGCCATCGCCGCCCACGCGGACCTGATGATAGGCCGACGCCAGCCGGGTCGAGTGGGTGGATAGCATTTCCGTTGGATGCTGAGGCGATTTGAAGCGTTCCAGCCCGCGTTCCTTCATCGGATTGGCAACGACTATAGGCACGCCACGACGAGAGGCGTTGCTCAGTGTAGACAGCATGCGCGGATGGTTGGTGCCGGGATTGTGGCCGATGCAGAAGATCGCATCCGCCAGTTCGAAATCCTCCAGCGTGACGGTACCTTTGCCGACGCCGATCGATTGAGGCAGCCCGACGCTGGTCGCCTCGTGACACATGTTCGAACAGTCCGGGAAATTGTTCGTTCCGAAAGCCCGCGCCATAAGCTGGTAAAGGAAGGCCGCCTCATTCGACGCCCGGCCCGAACAATAGAACTCGGCCTGGTTCGGATCATCCAGCGCACGCAGACCGGCTCCAATCCGGGTGAAGGCTTCATCCCAGGAAATCGGCACGAAATGATCGCTTTCCCGGTCGTATCGCAGCGGGTGCGTCAGACGACCCGCATCCTCCAGCGCATGGTCGCTCCAGTTCCACAACTCCGACACACTGTGCTGGGCGAAAAAATCCAGATCGACGCGCCTGGTGGTCGCCTCCCACGTCACGGCTTTCGCCCCGTTTTCGCAGAATTCGAAGGAGGAGGTCTTTTCGGGGTCCGGCCAAGCGCAACCCGGACAATCGAAGCCGGTCGGTTGGTTCATCTTCAGCAACGCGCGAGTATCTGACGAACTGCCCATCTGATCGCGTATCGCTTCCGCGACAGCCTTCAGCGCCCCCCAGCCGCCGGCCGGGCCGTCATAGGGTGCAACGCCTGAAACTTCGGCATCGCCGGCACCTATTTCGTTGTCCTTACGCATGTCCGCCTCCAGCAACGCGGGCCAGCAATCCGCGAAGGGCAATTGCTTTGCGCGAGTTCGCCTACACGTTCAAATCGGCCTTGCCGATCATGCGTAGATAATACCCATCGTCGCTTTCCAACACCCCAGACGTGTCGGGAAATCTACCGCCATCTGCCTGATTTTGCGGATACCTGTGCCCCGCCCTCAAAAAATCGGGGACGCTGGAAGGAAAGTCGCTCGGCAGGTTCGAGTTCAATTCGGAGAGGGCGTTACGCCAAGGAGGCTGACAGGGAACTTGCGCGCCGGCACCGCATCGCGACTGCCGGTATCTCGTCGTGGTCGACTGCTGGTAGTCAACCTTAATCACAGGGACCCGCCCAACCCGGCAGGCAGGCCGCAGCCTTCGTCCGAGCAAGCGCAAGGGCTTTACCGAGGGCGGCCTCCTCATCCTTGTCGAGTTCTTCGGCGTCGATCCGGTTGCGCAGAAAGTTTGCCCACAAAAACTCCGAATAGGGCGTCGCGTCCTTTGCATACCCCCCTGCACGGCGCAGGGCTCCGGAAAGCGAGCGGTAAGGATCGTCCTCCAGTTCGCTCACATGCGTCGGCAGTTTCTTGGCCTTCTGCCGCTTGCCCGTGGCGTCGTACGGATGCAGCCAGTTCCTGTTATCCATGAAGACCATGAATTCCTCACGATGCAGGCTGCTCAAGTCGGCCACGATGCTGACCAGGACATGGCTGACATCCTCACGCAGAAGCGCCAGAGCCAGACCGATAGAGCACCATCTCCAAATCACATTCTCTGACGCGAGGTGCTGCGCCACGAAAAACGCCAGCGCGCAGTACAGGCCGATCAGGTTCGGCACCATGAATTCTTCGTGCCCTATGCGCATGTC
>FTCV01002017.1_pt1 | contig 38729 bp, 35 predicted proteins | sample 1639691 | NCBI WGS metagenome assembly FTCV01 (sample SAMEA3914864, study PRJEB12502) | metagenome | biome: forest; material: soil | place: USA | collected 2012-03-12 | depth 0.3 m
GCGCTGCGGGTACCGTCCGGCGTCAATTACCCGAGGCCGCCCTCCCGGAAGCGTTGCCGTGCTACGAAATGCGCGCTTACGATCATCGGGATGATCAAGGAACAGGAGGCAACGGAGGCCGGGTTTCAGGATGCCAACGTGAGGTGATAAGCGGCCGCTTTGTCGGCGGAGTAGGGCAGGGGGCTATCGGCAGCCCACGACCAGCAATCAGGCGTTCGCGGGTTTGGCAGCTCCTGAAACAAGTTGCCATTCGCCCTACGCGAAGCCGCGCGGCAGCAGTGCGCGCAAAGTCGGTTGTGCGGTCTCAGTAGACTGGATACTAAACCCAGACATTGCCAGAACGAAACGCAAGCAAGGGCTCGCGAGCGAAAATGCCAGCAGGATACGGCGCGGATGGGACGCCGTGGTTGGGATTAGTGGCCTTGGCGGATCTACATCGCCGCCCCGAATCCAGATCTTGTTGATGATCGCGGCTCGGTGCCTCAATGTGAGGCAAAGCGCCTTTGGGCAGCACGGGGGAGGAAAATGGTAGCAATCCGCGAGGTTCAAATTCGGAATTTCCGTGGGATATTCTATCTCAAATGGTGGCCGAGGCATGGTCTAAACTGCCTTATAGGGCCAGGAGACGCCGGGAAGTCGACCATCCTCGATGCGATCGAGCTGACGCTCGGAGCAAGGCAATCCTTCACCTTCTCGGATGCTGATTTCCACCGCTGCAACATCGGCGAGCCCATTATCATTGACGTCACGCTTGGCGCACTGTCCGAGGAGCTGAAAAATCTGGAAGCTTACGGGCATTTTCTTCGTGGCTGGAACCCGGTCAGCGGTGCCATTGATGATGAACCCGCTTCCCATCTCGAGACAGTCCTGACGTTGCGTCTCGTCGTCCGCGACGATCTCGAGCCGCAATGGCTTCTGTTTTCCGAAGGGGCGGGCGCCGAGGGACGCGAGCGAAACCTCCAGTGGAAACATCGCCAGATGGTAGCGCCGGTGCGGCTTGGCACGGTTGCGGCACACCATATGGCGCTTGGCCCAAAATCCGTCCTAGGGAAATTATCGGCGGACGCTACGCAGGCGGCGGCCGCGCTCGCAGGCGCGTCGAGGCAGGCGCGGCAGGCTTTCGCCGATCGTGGTTGCGAAGGCGTGGATCCGATTCTAAAGGCTTCCAAGCGTATTGCGGATACCATGGGAATTCGGGTCGATGAAGTCAGAGCGCTCCTCGACGTCAGGGGCGTCACGCTGTCGGGTGGGGCAATCGCGCTGCATGACGAGGACCATGTCCCGATGAAAAGCCTTGGGTCCGGTTCGATGCGGCTGCTCGTCGCCGGACTGCAGAAGGAAGTGGGCCGTTCGTCCATCTTTATTATCGACGAAGTCGAGTTTGGCCTTGAGCCATACCGCATCGTCCGACTTCTGGATTCTCTGGGCGCGAAGATCGATGATGGGGGCCAGCAGGTTTTCATGACGACGCACTCGCCGATCGTCCTTCGGGAACTCGCCGCGGCCCAACTGTTCGCAGTCCGCACAGAGCGGAAGACAACGCCCGCAACAACATTTGATGATCTGATACTATCCCCCGAAACCAAGGCTACGACGAACGCCGTTCGCCACCTCGGCACGAGCGAGCAGGCTCAAAAGACCTTGCGGGCTTGCGCGGAGGCGTTTCTCGCGCCGAGTGTTATCGTTTGCGAAGGCAAGACAGAAATAGGCTTGGTGCGTGGGATGGACCTTTGGCTTCAGGACAGCGGCAACAGGAGCCTTCTTGCTCGCGGATGTCATTGGGCCGATGGAGCGGGCTCGTCGATGATCGAGCGGGCACAGCTGTTTGCATCGATGGGGTATCGTACTGCGCTCTTCATGGATTCCGACGTATCCTATCCGGCGGAAACCTATGCTTCCTTGGCGCAAGCCGGGGTCGATGTCATTCGCTGGCAGGATGGATTTTCTACCGAGGCAGCCATCTTTGCAGCAGCGCCCACGACGAAGATTTCCGATTTGCTCCAAATCGCGGTTGACTGGCGCGGTGAGGATGCGGTGGCTGCGAAGATCCAAAAGCTGAGCGGCAATCGCTACACGTTGGATCTTTGCCGCACTGCATTCGCCGAAGACATGCGCGGCATGCTGGGGCGATGTGCTGGCGAAGGAAAATGGTTTAAGGATATTGAGCCAGCAGAGCGGGTATCGAGAGCCGTCTTTGCGCAGGCTTGGTTTGATTCCGGCAGCGCCTACACCGCTCCGGTCACGAGATTGATGCAGTGGACTGGAGCCTGGCTTGTACCCGCAGCGCCCACTGCGGCAGGGACGGTTGCCGGCTAGTGGCGGACGTTTCGCTGATCCTTGCGTCGCGTCGTGGCCATGTGGTCGCGCCTGCAGGTTGCGGCAAAACCGAATTGATCGCACGCTCGGTGGCCTCCCCGGCTGAGAAGCCGACGCTGATACTCACCCACACGACGGCCGGGGTCGCAGCCCTCCGCCAACGGCTGAAGCGCGACGGAGTGCCATCCAGCCATTATCGGCTCAATACGATCGCAGGTTGGGCGCTCGGCTTGATATCGATGTTCCCCACTCGGGCTGGATTCCGGCAGGACCCGCTCGCGGCGCCGAACTACTCCCAAATTCAAGCGGCGATCGGACGATTATGCCAGTCGGGTCATATAACAAGGGAATTGCAAGCGACTTACGGGCGCCTGCTGGTCGATGAGTATCAGGACTGCTCGGTCACGCAGCATTCCATTGTGTCCGGCATTGCCGATGCCATCCCCACCGTCATCTTCGGCGACCCGATGCAGGCGATTTTCGGCTTCGGAGGAGACGCTCTTGCTGACTGGCATTCCGAGGTCGTTGCAAAATTCCCCGAGATCGGTCGGCTAACGACCCCTTGGCGCTGGTCGAACGCTGGCACGGAAGATTTGGGGCAATGGCTGCTTGGTGCCCGAGAGGCGCTGTCGAAAGGCTTGTCGGTTGACCTTCGATCATGCCCAAACCGGATATTCTGGCACCCCATCGGAGCGGACATCAATGCGACAATCACCGAACAGGTCCGAGTCCAGTTCGACATCTCGCGCAATAGCCCTAACGAGAGCATCCTTATCATCGGCGATCCTATTCGAGCAGGATCGCGGCACGATTATGCAAGTCGCGCAGCCGGCGTGAGCGTGGTCGAACCCGTAGACTTTCGGGATATTGTGAACACCGCCGAGAATATGGATGGCCTAAGCGGCAACGCCTTGCTGCAGGCCTGCATCGCGTTCCTGACCCAGGTCATGACGAATGTGTATGGCGATCGGCTGCAACAGAGAATTCAATCGATCCAGGCCGATCGAAATCGGACGCCGCCAACACCGCAAGAACTCGCCGCCATCACCCTCTCTAATCAAGGAGGCTATCCTCAGGCGATCGCATTTCTCAAGAGCATGGCTTCGGACCGCGAGCGCCGGGTCTATAGACACAGCGCGTTCAACATCATGATTGAAGCACTGACAATGGCTACAGGGGGCGGCATCGATCTCCGCTCTGCAATCGCCATGCTTCGCGAGCGGAACCGGCAGGCGGGACGGGTCGTGCCTTCCAAGGCGGTCGGTTCAACGCTGCTCTTGAAGGGCCTTGAGGCGCAACATGTCGTCATACTCGACGCCGATCAGCCTAGGTCGGCAATGTCCCGGCAGCATCTCTATGTCGCTTTGACGCGCGGCGCCCGATCGGTTCACATTTTCTCGCGTCGCCCTTCATTGCCTGCATAGGAAGGCAATGAAGAGGCGGGCCGGCGGACGTTTGTTGTCCGCTCCTGACAAAAGCCGCCGTTCAACAAGTCACATTCGATCGGCGGGCCGTCCCATTGCCATTCGTTCACCGTGGCTGATCTCTCGGTGAACGAATGACCGCTTCGGAGACGCTCGTAGGAGGCGCTGAACGGCAGCTCTGTCGGCGAAAGCCTACGACAGCGAGGTTAATATCCGCGAGTAACTGCTGGGCGAGCTCGTCGAGCGGGGAGAATTTTAGGGCGTTTGACCACGGCAAGGTGATTACCACGACAAGATTCCGTGGTGGCGACGCCCCAGGCAAATGGAATGGGACGGCATGCCACGGGTGGAGGCGCGCCGTCCCATTTTGACGGGCTGCCTTAGCCGTTCAATTTATCCTTGATGGCTTTGGCTGGTGCGAACGTGAGCTTCTTCGAGGCTGCGATCTGGATGGTCTCGCCGGACGAAGGATTGCGGCCTTCGCGAGCTGGAGAGTCTTTCACTTTGAACTTCCCGAAGCCGTTCAGCGAAATTTCGTCGCCCGCAGCCGCTGCTTCGGCAATTGCTGCGAACACCGCATCGACCGCCTTCTTGGCATCGGTCTTCGTTACGCCGGTTTCACCGGCCAACTTTTCGGCGAGGTCCGAATTGTTCATTGTCGTGTTCTCCTGCGGTTGTGACTGATTTTGCCGAGAGGCTTATAGCCGGCCATGCAGCTCGGCAATGTCATCCCGCCAGCGCCTGTGCACAGTTCACCCGAGCCTATCGGCCGGAGCCGTCCCATTTCGGCCCAAGAGGGCTAGATCTCGGCAGCAAGCGAATGTCGCAATCGGCCAAATCCAGCCCTCGCTTTGAGCTTTTAAGGTACGGCAGGTTTGCAAGGCCCGTTTTGCCTGACGAATTGAAGAGTCAGTGCACTTGGCTGGTGTTGTCGAACGATCGGCGGCTCGCCCATGCTTCAAGGTCGGAGAACGCATAGACGACACGTCGCCCGAATTTCCGAAAGGGTGGACCGCCGCCGACAACCCTCAGCTTTTCAAGCGTACGCGGTGAAAGGCGTAGGTATTCGGCGGCCTCGGAATTTGTGAGATGCACATCGGCTGGCTTCGTCATAGTTAAGAGCCTTCTTCCGCGAAACAGTAGAACCGCTAAGCTGTCACCGGACAGGCACTTGGGAAATATACGTTCGAGTGCACCAAACCGCCTTTCTGCTGCAAGCAATTCGACAGGATCGGGATTTTGGCGTGATCAGGCATGCAAGTGAATGGCCAGACCCAAAACTCGCGCCAGCAGCATGGTGGGGTTATAGGATTGATGGAGTGAGTTGCAAGGAGTTCATTCAGCTCTCCGGCGAGAGGGCCGGAGCCGACAATGTACGCTCAGGGCAGTTATCTTTGGTCGTTTGCGAAAGAGCACGCCCGAGTTTTCCTGCGCGTGGCTCCTATGTGGCTCCTAGCCGAATTGAGACCGAGATTGTGCGCGGCGCACGCTCGGAAAAAATGGCTCAAAACCGCCGGAAAATCGCCTTGGCGTGTCTTGTGAACGGTTTGACGCAATGACACTGGTGACGTATTTGGCATAGAGCAGGATCTGGCTGGATGGCTTGTAAGTCAGGTTGGCCAGATAGCTGAAATTGCCCTTCGAGTAGGTATAGGTCGTGCCGGGCTCCCCGGCGGAAGTGTCGAAGAACGTCTTGTCGTCCTGCGTGTAGCGCAGGCCGCCGGTCACATCGATCTGGTCGGTCGCGTGCCATGTCGCCTGCCCATAGCCGGCGACCTGCCGCACCTTGTAGTAGAAGCTGCGGTCGAAATCGGTGATCGGCGTGCCGGGATGAGCATTGCCGGGGAAGACCTGGAAGGTATCGACCACCGGCAGGCCGAACGGGTTCTCTCCCGGCGGCGTGCGCCGGTTGTAGTAGAACAGGCCCGCCGTCGCGGTGACGGGCTTGGTATCGACGTTGAACTGCAATTCGTTGCTGAACTGCCGCAACTGGTTGCAGCACCGCACCGAGAGCGGAGACAGCGGCGCGAAGGCGGCGGGCGTGCCGTCCGGCCCATAGGCGATCGGCACGGTCAGCGTCCCGGTGCCATCCAGGTTGGAGGTGAAGGCGTTGCGGTCCAGCGATCGCCAACTGGTGGTGTTCTTGATCGTCAGGTGATCGTTCGCGCGGTAGGTGCCGACGATCAGGTGGGAGGTGGTCTTGGTCACGCTTTTGGTCGTCGTGTCGTTATAGGCCACGCGCCCGCGCTCCGTCTGGATATAGTCGTCCAGCGTCGGCCCGCCGAAATAGACTTGCGATGCGACCAGCTGGTAGGCCGCGATCCCGCCCGGCGTATCGGGAAAGCCCAGCAGATAGACGGGCGGCGGTGCGAATTCCTGGCGGGACCAGTCGAACTTGTAGTCCAGCGTCAGGCCGTCCAGCGGTTTCCAGCGCACCGTGGCGTGCACGGCATCGGTCGTGCTTTCCCCCAACCGCTTGACCGAAGTAAGCGCGCCGACTTTTCCGGAGGTTTCATTGGTGTAGTCCAGCGTGATCTGGTCGTAATTCTTGACGTTGTTGCGCTTTTCATTGTGCAGGTAGCTGACTGCCGCGCTGATGCCGTGCCATTCGGGCAGGTCGATCCGCGTCTTGCTGCGGAAGGATCCAAAGCGGGCGTAGCTGAAATCCTGCTTGGCCGCGAAGACGCCGCGCGGGCCGGATGTGATGTAGTTGATCGCGCCACCGGTGGAATTGGTGCCGAACAGAGTGCCGGCCGGGCCGCGAATGACCTCGATCCGCTCGATATCGGCAACGTCGAAGATGATGCCGCTGAGCGAGCCCAGATAGACCCCGTCGATGTAGTAGGAGATGCCGTTGTCCACCGTGGGGTTGGACGCCGCGCCGGAAACCTGCCCGCGCATCATGGTGGAGGGGATGTTGTTGCCGCCCGGCTGGGTGACGACGTAAAGGTTCGGCGCGACCGAGCGCAGATCGGCGATATTCTCGATCCGCGCATTGGCGATCTGGTCGGACGTGATCGCGGTGACCGCGACCGGCACGCTTTGCAGGTTTTCCGAGCGTTTCTGTGCGGTAACGATGATCTCCTGAATGGTGGTGACCGCTTGCGGGCCAGAAGGATCGGAGGAGGCCGGCGCGGTCTGGGCGGTTGCGGGCGCGGTGATCGTCAGCGCTGCAATCGTCAGCGCCGTGGCAAGGGCCAAAGTCGAACAGCCCGTCGAACCGCCCGCGAAACGGGCGAAGTTCAGGTTCTTCATGCAAGTGCCTCCCCTAAGTTTGTTTTGATGTTTTTGTTCTGGTGCCTTGGTCTTGCCGGGTCGCGGCCCGACGATCGTTCCGATCGCTGCCTGATGGGAAACCATTTTGGAAAATCGTGCTGCGTTCAGCTCCGCTCTGCGCGCCGCGCCTGCCACCAGCGCGCGCGATCAGGGAACAGGAGGCAGCCGAAGGTCCGCAAAGATGGCCGGCCCCGCAGGACGCGGGACCGGCCTGGGAGGAGGCCGCCTTACTCGGCGGCCTGGAGAGCCGGTCTGTAGTCCGGGTCGTCCTCGTTGCAGAGACGATTGGTATCGAGCCAGAGGCCTTCCTCGGCCGGGGTCACGCCCAGTTCGCGGCGGATGTCGACGATCTGCTGGTCCACCCGCGCCCGCCAGTTCACCAGCATCAGCGGCATTTTCCAGTTCCGCCCCTGCTCGGCGCCGCGATATTCGGCCTCCAGATTGACCACCATCGCTTCGGGATAGTGCAGCCCGTCCTTCAGGATCGTCTTGGCCTTCAGGTAGTAGGCGATGCGCGAGAAGAAGGCGGAAAGTTCCGGGTGGAAGTAGCGCGCCTTGGCATGCATGTTCGCGGTCAGCAGTGCGATCTCGCCGCCATGGTTGGGGCCGAAGCCGGTCACCATGTGTTCGATGTCGTGCGTCAGCGCCGTCTGGCGTAGGTAGTAGGTGAAGTCGTTCACCACCTGCACTTCCTGGAAGAACAGGTCCAGCTGGTAGCCGGAGTTCACCATGAAGTCGCGGATCGCCGCGCCCAGTGTGCCGGGCGCGCAGTGTTCCAATTCGGCGATGGTGAAATCGGCCAGCCGCTTCTCTTCCAGCCAGCGGCGGAATTCGGGCAGGCGCGCCTTCTCCATCTCGAACAGCTGGATAATGCGCGGCATGTCCTCCAGATCGTGGAAGATCTGCGCCACTTCGGGGATATAGGCGGTGTTGGGAAGGTCCGGGCCGTTCCGGCGCAGCATTTCCTGCGCGATCAGCGCGCGCAGCGGCGCGTGGTTGAGATAGCGGGAGGAGCTGACCAGCACCGAGCTTTGCGTGGCGATTGCCTTGATCGCGCCGTTGAAATAGGCGCGGTCGGCATCGCCGATCGTGGCTTCGTTCATCGGGACATCCTTTCCTGTGTGGGGCGCGCCTTTCTCTTTCGAAGGCGCTGCCCCGGTTCGTTTCAGCAGGTCATTCGGCGGCTTCCGCGTAATTGCCCAGGGGCTGGATAGCGGGGGAGAGGAAGTGCCCCGGCTTTGCGCCGGTATAGGCGCCGTTCTCGAACGTCGGCACGCCGTTCACCAGCGTCAGGCGCGTGGGCATCGGCTTGCGGGTGAAGCGCCAGGAATGGCCGCCGCGCCCGTCCGGCACGTCATTCGCCTTTTCCATCTCGCGCCGCTGCACTTCGGCCAGATCGAACACCGCGATGTCCGCGCGTTTGCCTTCGGCGATTACGCCCCGGTCGCCCAAGTTGAAGTGGCCGGCCAGCTTGCCGGTCATCACGTGCACCGCCTCCTCGATGGAGAGCGTGCCTTCCTCACGCACGTACTGGGTCAGCAGCAGCGCATTCTCTCCCCCGCCGCACAGCATCTGCAAGTGCGCGCCCGCGTCCGAGATATTGCCCACGGTATTCGGGTCGCGCATCAGCTCGATCGTCAGCGCTTCGTCCTTGGGGAAGGGGGACATGTGGACGGTGGAGCGGGTGCCGTTCAGCAGGATCCATTCCGCCATCGCGTCGGATCGGTGCAGCCCGCGCGCTTCGGCATAGGCTTTCAGCGTCACGTTGAGCGGGCCGATCCCGTTTTCGCTATCGATCAGGTGCAGTTCCTGCGGGTTCTTCAGCGGCGAATGGTCCCAGGCGTTCTCGTCCCAGCTCTTGCGCGCCCGCGCCCGCCAGTCCGGATCGGCCAGCAGCCGCGCCTTTTCGCCATGGTCTTCGGCAGAGACGACCTCATGCCAGACATAGTCGTTGGACTGGGCGAAGATCAGCGACTTGACGATGGAGAGCACATTGGTGGGCGAAACGTGCGCGAAGCCCGGCCATACGTCCACATCGGCCTCACGCATCTTGCGCAGGCTGTCCTGCATGGCGGGAAGGATGCCCTTCTGGAACTCCAGCGTCGGCACTGCACCCGCGATCTGGACGCGGATCTTGCGACCGCCCAGCAGTTTTGCCAGCCGTTCAAGGTCCGACGGGCCGGTCATCCGCATGAAGGTATCGACGATCACCTGGTAGCAGCAGTTGGGATAGCGCTCCATCACCTCGAACAGCGCGGCGAACTCCGCATCGTTGGCCTTCAGGGTGGGCACTGGGCGGTCCTGCCCGTCATGGTCGTGCAGGTTGTCCGACATGCCCAGCGCGCCTGCCGCCAGCGCATCGTCCAGCAATTCGCACATGCGCGCGATTTCTTCGGGGGTCGCCTCACGGTCCCACGCCTCCACGCCCATCGCGGCAAGGCGGATGGCGATATGGCCGACATAGGCGGCATAGTTCAGCGGCACGCGCACGTTGCGTTCCACCGATGCGCGGTATTCGGACCAGGTGTTCCAGTCCCACGGCAAGTGCTGCAGGAACGGGCCCTCGGGAATATCCTCGAAGAACGAGAAGATGCCGATCATCTCCTTCTGCGCAGGCATGTAGCGATGGAGCGGCGCGGTGGAGAAACCGCAGTTGCCCAGGATCATCGTCGTCGCGCCATAGCCGGGCAGGGGATCGAGATCGGGCTGCCACCACATGGTGCCGTCGTAATGCGTGTGGCTTTCGATGAAGCCGGGGGTGACGTAGCAGCCGGCGGCATCGACCACGCGCTCTCCGCGCGGTTCAAGGCCGGGGCCGACTTCGGCAATCGTGCCGCCGGTCACGCGCACGTCGGCCGCGAAGGCGGGGGCGCCGGTGCCGTCCACGACGGTGCCGTTCCGGATCAGGATATCTTCCATTTTTCGGGCATCTCCCACGATGTTTTTGTCCCGGCCCTGAAGGCCGCCGGGCGATCGTTGTCGCGAGAGAGATGATAGAATGAGGTGCCTTTTGGCCGAAGAAACGGCTTGAAAATCGTATCATGATCTGCGCTCATCCGTATCGAAATGCGATACGATTCCACAAGCGACGCCATGCTGGGCGTGCTGCGCCGCCACTTGCGGCAGGAGGGGTGGACGGCGCCCCGTCTGGCCGAAACGCTGGGCGTTTCCGAAGCCACCGCGAAGCGCTGGATCGTCGGCAAAGGGCTGACGCTGGACCGGCTGGAACGCATGGCCGAACTGTGCGGAACCAGCATCGCCGAACTCGCGCGCGAGGCGGAGCAGGCGCGCACCGGCCTCGCCCGCGAACTGACGCTGGCGCAGGAGCGGGCGCTGTCTGCCGACGTGTTCCTTTCCACCCTGTTCATGGCGATCCTGGCCGGCGCCAGCCCGCATGAGATCGGGGAGGATTTCGGCCTCCCCCGCGCCACGCTGGACGCGGCGCTACTGAAGCTGGAGCGACTGGCCCTGATCGACCGGCTGCGCGGCGACAAAGTGCGCCCGCGCGTCGACCGGGCGCTGATCTTCCGCAAGCTGCCGCTGCGCAAGCTGTTCGAAACGCACCTGAAACAGCAGTTCATGGCAATGGATTTCGGCGCGCCCGATGCGGTCTACACGTCCGAACTGGTTAAGCTGTCCGAAGCCGGGGCCGGGCAACTGGCCGAACTGATCGAGCGGCTACGCCGCGACGTTCAGGCGTTGGGCGACCGCGACCGGGAAACCAGCCTACGGCCGGGCCGCTGGATCACGCTGCTCTGCGCGCTCCGCCCCTTCGATACCAGCGGCATTGCCGACGCGGCGGCGGGATTAAGCTGAAAGCGAATGGGGGCGGGGCATTCTCCCGCCATTCCCGTCAGGCCTGCTTCTTGGCTTCAATCCGGGCGAGGCTGACCGTGAAGCCGCAGCGTTCGCCGGTATCGAGGTTGAACTCCTGATATCGCTCGAACAGGCCGCCCAGATGCCGGTCGATTTCGGCCTGCGTATAATCAAGGGAATGCAGGCTGTTATAGCCATGACGGATGGCACGATCCCGCGCGCGTTCCCCGTCGGGCACGTTGAAAAATACACTCATGACGCCTTCGCCGTGGGCGGCGAGGAAGCCCGTTACCGCACTGCTGTCCTCTCTACCGGGCAGCGGTGCACACAACTCGATTCCTGCATCCCATGCGATGGACACGCTGATGCCGAACTGCTCTCCGGTCCAATGCGCATCCACGAAAGTCGCGCCGAGAAGATGGTGGTATTTCCTCTTGGCACTTTCCAGATCGTGGACGGCGATCATGATGCGATTTACGCCGTTGACTGCCATTAATCCCTCCTATGTCGCACTTCGAACGGATATGGGCCGACGCCCCAGCCAGCGCGCTGCGAACCAGATCGCCAGCACACCGCCCGATGCGGAAAGGATCGCCAGCGCCGCCGATGCACCGGCGCTCAGGCGGATGGGATCGAGCGCGAATTGCACCAGGAACGGCCCGCCGAAAATCGCGCCTTTCATCAGGCCGATCATTCGCCCGCGATTGCTCTCGTCCGACAGGCCGATGGCGTAGACCATCAGGCTGGGCATCAGCACGCCGATGCCTACCCCCTCGATCGCCATCCCGAACGAGACGATTGCCGCGCTCGGCCCGTAGGCCATGATCAGCAGGCCCAGCCCGCTGCATGCCGCGCCCAGCACGAAGGCAAGATCGAGCGATACCCTGCGCCGGATCCGGCCATAGGCGAAGCCGGTGATCACCACCGTCGCCGCGCCGGATAGCGCGGCAATCGCGCGGCCCGAACTGCTGACGATTCCCACTTCCACCAGCCGATGCGGCAGATAGGCGGACGTGCCGGTGGCAATGCTGCCCACGATCAGGCCGAAGCCCAGGATGGCCGGCAGAACGTGCAGCGGAATGCCCGTCGCCGGGGCAGAATGTCCGCGCGGTGCGGCCACTTTTCCGGGTATCCCGGCCAGTGCCAGTACCGCCGCGATGAAGCCCACCGCATAGATCAGGAAGGAGGAGCGCCACGCCGAATCCGCCATCTCACCGGCGACGACTGAGAGCGCCATTCCCGCTAGCGCGCCGACCGAGGGGATCATGCCGGACCAGAAATTGCGCCCCGCCTCGTCCCAATAATCCCCGATTACCGAGAATGCCGCCGCGCCCATCGATCCCAGCGCAATGCCCACGATCAGGCGGCCCAGCACGGCATGCTCCAGCGTTCCCGCGAACATCACGCCGCACCCGGCAAGGCCATAGATCAACGCGGAAGCGACCATGACCCGGCGATGGCCCAGTCGGTCCGCGAGCCAGCCACCAAGTGGCGACCCGATCAGCACGCCAAGGCCCAGCACCGTCAGCACCATGGTCACGCTTACATGGCCATGCGCTGCACCGAATTCCCGCTCGATCTGCGGCAAGATGGGGGAAAGCGTGCTGTTGGCGACGCCGCTCATCGTGGCAAAGGCGATCAATGCGGCCCGACCCATCACGCCGATGGAGGGGGCGGTGGGCGTCTTCATACTTTGTCCTCCAGCGGCGGCGATGGTGCAATCACGGCGGGATCGCCGGCGTGCAGGAACCACAGGGCATCGCGTCGCACGATCCGCCAGCCGCAATCGCCTTTCTGCCAGCGGTCGATATATTCGCCGGTGGTGTCGAAGATGGGGCCCAGCGGATCGTCGCGGCGCTGGTGCCGTGCCTGCACATAGGCGCGGCTGGTGGCCTCGTTCCCGCCCTCGCTTCCCTCCATATCGACGATTACGCTGCCGATCAGATGTTGGGTGGGGCCGCACTGGTCCAGATAGCGGCGCATGTTCCGCTCCAGCGCGTCAATACCGGCTTCCTCGCCCAATCCGTAGTTGAACGTCAGGTCGGTCGCGAAAACATCCGAAAGATCGTTCCACCTCTTCTGGTCGAGAATGCGCGCGAACAGACCAAGTCCCCGGATGATCTGCCGCTCATCGAGCAGAAGTTGAATGTCGCTCATCGCTGGGTCAGCCCATCATTGACGGATAATCAGTATAGCCGCGCCGGTCATCGCCCATGCCGGTGTAGAAAGTCGTGCGGTCGGCCTTGGCCAGCGGCGCGCCGGTGCGCAGGCGTTCGGCAAGGTCCGGATTGGCGATGAAGGCGAAACCGAAGGACACGGCGTCGGCCTTGCCCTCCGCCAGCACGGCGCGCGCCTTTTCAGGCGTGAGCGCGCAGTTCTCGATCACAGGGCCGGACCAATGCACGCGGACTAGATCCAGCGCGTCGAACCCGGTGTTGGGAATATGGATCAGGTGGCAATAGGCCAGGCCGAGCGGGTCGATCGCGTCCAGCAGCGCGGCGTACGTCTCGGCCGGATCGGCATCGGCCATGCCGTTGAAAGTGACGCCGGGGCAGATGCGCAGACCCACGCGGTCCGCGCCGATTGCCTTGGCCAGCGACTCCAGCGTTTCCACCACGAAGCGCGCGCGGTTCTGCGCCGAACCGCCGTAGCGGTCCTTCCGCCGGTTGCTGTTGGACGAGAGGAACTGCATCGGCAGGTAGCCGCTGGCGCAGTGGAGTTCGACCCCGTCGATCCCCGCCGCACGGGCATTGCGCGCGGCGGCCACGTATTCGGCGATGACGCCCGCGATCTCGCCCGTTTCCAGCGCGCGCGGCATTTCGGTCGGCACCGGAACGCCGTCAGGGCCGGGGATCGGATCGGGACAGGCCAGCGCGGAAGGCGCGACGGTTTCGGCATCGGCGGCCTTGTTGGCGCGCACGGAAGCGCGGCCGACGTGCATCAGTTGCATGACGATGCGCCCGCCCTCGGCATGGACGGCATCCGCCACCTTACGCCAGCCCGCGACTTGCACGGGGGAATGGATGCCCGGCGTGCGCCAATATCCCTTGCCGGCGGGCGAGGGCTGGGTGCCTTCAGTGACGATCAGCCCGGCCGATGCGCGCTGGCGATAGTATTCCACCATAAGCTCGGTCGGCTCGTCATCAGGGCCGGCGCGGTCGCGCGTCATCGGTGCCATGACCACGCGGTTGCGCAACTCGATCGCGCCAAGGCGGGCGGGCGTGAAAAGCGGATCCATCGGCGCGCTCAACTACGCACCCGCGGACGCGGAAGCGGGGCGCCGCGCCGCATCGTCTCGATGAACTTTTCCAGCGGGGCGGGGGGCTCTACCGGGCCATCGTGCGCCATGCCGTGTCGATCCCAGTAGGTTTTCCAGCTGGGGAACAAGTCGTGGAAGTTGCCTTCGTAGGGCGGTTCGCCGGGCCAACGCATCTTGCGCTCACCGATGGGCGGGCGGTTGAGGTCGCTGGCGTACCAGTAGAGCGGCAGGCGGCGGCGGAAAAACCAGCGCCCGTCGATCCGCTCATACCGGTCGAAATACATCATCTGCATGACCACCCAGTCGCCGCCGGCCTCATGCTCGTTCTTGGAATAGACGACGCCTTGCGCATTATCGGCATCGTCGAAGTCGATCACATGGCCGCCGATATGGTGCGATGTGCCGGTGAACTGGCGCGAATGCGTCTCGTCGAACCAGTCGCGCAGCGCCTTGCGGCCGGATTGACCGCCGCCGACTTTCACGTCCGCCGGGAACAGGTTCACCCAGGCGTCGCTGTCGCGCATGTCCAGGGCAAGGGCGTACTTGGCGGGAAGCTGGCGGATGGCGTCCAGCGATTCAAGGCGGTCGATCCGCGCCAGCAAGGCGTCGTTTTCGGGCATCGGGTTCTCGTGCAGGTAAGTTGGTGGATCAGGCGGCGAGCGGGGCCAGGCGGCCCAGGCAGCCATTGGCCCAGCCCAGGATATCCTCGCCCCCGGTGGAGACGAGTTCGTCGACATCGCCGATCAGAAGGTCATGCGTGCCGTAGGCCACCTGTTCGCGGATGCGGCAGAAGATGTTGGCGGGCGCGCCGTCGATGAACCAGACGCGGCCCCGGCGCTGCCATTCGGGCTGGGTGAAACGCAACGCGCGCGCCTCCGGCCGGGCAAAGGGCTCCATGTGGCTGTGGCGTTCGGTGTCCAGCAGATTGATGCAGAACTCGCCGCTGCGCACCAGCGCGTCATGGCTGGACCCCGCTCGGTTGACCGCGATGGCCATCGAACAGGGCTCCAGCGAGACGGGCATGATCGCCGACATGGCGAGGCCGACCGGCTCTCCCGTCGCCGGATCGAAGCTGGTGACCACGCCCACCGGCGCCGGCAGGTGGCGCAGCACCCGCTTCAGCCGCGCATCCAGCGCAAGTGCCTCCAAGGTACGGTCAGGTGCCGCCTGGGTATCGCTCATGTGCCTGCTCCCGTCGGTCATCGGGAGTTGCGCAAGCAGAGGCGACTCAACGACGACGCTTTAGATTTGCGTCATCGTATATCCATTGAATTACGCAAATGCAAACCGGATCGGCTTAGTTTGCGTAAATTCGCGAAATGGTCGGTCAGTCCTCGTCGGCAACATGCTCCGGCGGGGTGATCTTGGCCATGCGCGCCTCATACTTCACGGTGCTGACCGCGATCGAGGTTTCGACATGGTGAACGCCATCGATCATCAGCACCAGCTCGGACGCGATGTGCTGGAGCATCTCCAGCTCATCGAACAGGCACAGCGCGGCAATGTTGAACTGGCCCATCGTCACCAGCACGGCGTTGACTTCTGACAGCGCGCCGATGGCCTCCGCCACCTCACGCACGCGGTGGACATCGGCCTGCACGTTGATGAAGGCAAGGCGCGATTTCTTGCCCATTTCGAAGCCGGTGATCGCGGTGAAAGCAATCAGGCCATCCTGCTGCAGCCGCTTGATGCGGCCGCGAACGGTGCCTTCGGTAACGCCCAGTTCCGCAGCGATCTTGCGGTTGGAAACGCGCGCATCACGGGCGAGCAGGTCGATCAGCTGGTGGTCCAGCGCGTCGAGCACGGGAGAGGACATTGTTCAGCGATCCCTTGCTTCGATCGGCGCGACGTCGAATTGATACTTGATGATGTCGACGACCACGGCGGGCGTCAGTGAACGGATGCCGCGAACGGTCGAAAGATCGTTGAGCAGGAAGCCGGAAAGGTCCTCGAAACCCTGGAGCGCGACCAGCATGTCGATGTCGTAGCGTCCGGTGACGAGGTGCACGGCGAAGACTTCGGGCAGGGCGGCAAGGTCGTGCGCCACGTCGTTCACCGGGCGGCCGTCCACTTCCACCGCGATCTTCAGCAGGACATTGTAGCCATGCGCGGAAAAGTCCGAAACGGCGACGACGCGCAGCTGATTGGCATCTTCCAGCCGCTTGATGCGGGTGGAGACGGTGGTGGCGGTCAGCCCCAGCGTCTCTGCAATCTGCTGGTTGTTGGCGCGGCCATTGAGGCGCAGCAACTCGACGATTTTCGCATCGGTCGCATCGAATTGGAACGTCTGCGTCATGTCTTCCGGCAACCTGCTTCCTGAACGGAGCGTGGAACGAACGGCCGGTTTGCGCATGGAGCGCTTGCTCGTCAACCTCATAGTGACCGCTGGAAATGCGCGGCGGTGCGGAAATATGGAGCGCCAAAGTCGCCTGGTCGTAACGACGGAGGCGTGTATGCGTAGAATTTTTGTCGCACATCTACGCGGCGATAATCTGCCGTTTTCATGGCCTGCCCCCTTTTCCGTAGTCGCGTCCGTCGGCCCTCAGGCCGGTTGCGGATGGCGGGCCAATGCGATTTCCCGCACCGCTTCGGCCGCCTCACGCATCGCCCCCTCGATGTAGCCGACGCCGTTGGCATCGCCAACGACGTGAACGGTGAAGCCGGCCGCCTCGATCGCGCGCGCCAAGGAAAGGTCGCCCTCCGCCCCGCGCGCGACGATCACGTTGTCCGCAGCAAGGTTCTGCACCTGCCCTTCGCGGTCGGTGAAGGTCACTGTATCCTTGCCGATCGCGATATTCGTGGCGCCGCCGTGAAGGCCGACGCCGTGCTCTGCCAGTTCGGCCAGGATGCGCATCCGCCGCACCAGCATCAGCCCCCGGCCGAGCCTTGGACCTTCCTCGATCACATGGACCGTGCGACCACGTTCGCTGAGGAATTCCGCCAATTCCAGCCCCACCAGTTCGCCGCCGACGATCACCACGCGGTCCCCCAGCGGCATCCAGGTATGTGTGGCCTTGCGCACCAGAGCGAGGTTGGCCGTAGCGCCCGTCGCCGCGCCGACCTTGGTGGCAAGGCGGGTGAACAGGCCGGTCTTGCGCTTCAACTCGTCCGAACTTTCGCCCAGCATCATGCGGCGCATGTCGTCGCCGGAGAAGACGTGTGGCTGGTCGCTACCGGGGATCGGTGGCATCCCGCGCACCGCGCCGGTGGCGACGATCACGTCCTCCACGCCCAGTTCGCGCAGCAGCGCAGGGGTAGCCACAGTGGAGAGGCGGACGTCCACGCCGGCCTCTCGCACTTCGCGGCGTAGCCAGTCCAGAATGCGTTCGTTGGGTTCGTAGGCTAGGCTGGCGAAACGCAGCGTGCCGCCCAGCCGGTCCGACTTTTCGATCAGCGTCACCGTGTGGCCCAGCGCGGCAAGACGTCGTGCGGATTCCATCCCGCCGGGGCCGCCGCCGACGACTGCGATGTGACGCGTCGACGCCGCTGCCGGCTCACCCTCATACTCGCGGCCGAGCGCGGGATTGACTGCGCAGCGCACGGCATCGCCCATGTAGATCGCGCTGATGCAGGTGTAGCAATAGATGCAGGGCCGCACCTTATCGGGCGCGCCTTCGGCCAGTTTGCGCGGCAGGTGCGGATCGGCCAGCAGCTTTCGGCCCATGGCGACCACGTCCAGTTCGCCGCGCGCGATTGCCTTGTCCGCCACTTCGGGTTCGACCCGGCCTGAGCCGATCACTGGAATGCCCACCACCTCGCGGATCGCGGCGGCCGATTCCAGGTTCCAGCCCGGGATCTGCGGGGTGTGCGATTCCGAATGGAGGTTGCCGTGGTCGGTATCGTGATAGGTGGTAACGGTGATCGCATCGGCGCCGGCAGCCTCCACCAGCTTCGCCATCTCGCGCGCAAGGTCGATGGTGATGCCGCCCGTCTTGCCCACTTCGCGCGAATCGATCTTCATCCAGACCGGGAAGTCCGATCCCACTTCGGCGCGGATCGCCTTCAGCACGTCCAGCGCGAGACGGGCGCGGTTTTCCAGCGGGCCTCCGTAAGCGTCCGCGCGGTTGTTGATGTACGGCGATATGAAGGAGGAGAGCAGGTAGCCATGGCCCGCGTGGATCTCCACGCCGTCGAACCCGGCCTCATTCGCGCGGCGCGCGGCGGCCGCGAACTGGGAGACGGCAAGGTCCAGGTCTTCCTGTTCCAGCAGCTTGATCTCGGGCATCTTCATTCCCGCCAACGGGGCCAGTTCTTCCATCAGGAAGTAATCGGTGAAGTTGGCCTTGGGCGGCTTCGGATAGGCTGGCGCCCAGAGCGGATGGCCCCAGCGCGCGTGGCTGTAATTGGCGACAAGCCCACCATGGTGAAGCTGCGCGGCGATCTTTGCGCCCTGCGCGTGGATGCGATCGGTCAGCTTGCGCAAGCCGGGGATGAAGCGATCGTCGGAAATCGCGGTCTGCCCCATCGACACCGCGCCAACCGGCCAGGCCACGCCCGTGACGCCGGAGATGATGAGGCCAGCACCGCCACGCGCCTGCTCCTCATGATAGGCGATCAGTCGCTCGCCCACGGTGCCGTCATCCTCGGACAAGCTGACGCCCATCGCGGTGACGGCGATGCGGTTGCGAATCTCCATCGTGCCGATCCGGAGCGGCGAAAGCAGGTGCGGATAGGATGTCATGCGGCTGGCTCTTTCATTTCCCGGGGACGCTGTTGGGCGGTGGGAAAGCGCTGATTGGCGATTGGCAGGGCCGCAAGCCCGTGCAATATCGCATTTTACCTCTCCCGTCGCCTTTTGGCTTGTCATTGCGCAAATTATTGGCGATGATTTTACGATAATCAAGGTAAACTTGGCTCGCTGCCAACGAAACGCGTTGCAAAGCAGTGAACCGGATGGAGGGATGATGTCGGATCGGCTCGCCGACAAGAGGCTTGTGGTGATCGGAGCAGGCACCGGGATCGGTGCCGCGACCGCGGAACGCCTGTGCACGGAAGGCGCGCGCGTGGCCGTGCTCGATATCAACATGCCTGCCGCCGAAGCCGTCGCATCGCGCCTTGCCGATGAAGGGCACGATGCGTTCGCCGTTGCGGTGGACATTGCCGATGAGGCTTCGGTCGATGCGGCGATTGCTCAGGCGGCCGCGCGGCTTGGCGGGCTGGACGGGGCGCATGTCAATGCCGCCGATCTGCGCACGATCTTCGCGGACAGCGATGCGCTGGCGCTGGACCTTGCCGTGTTCGACCGTACGCTGGCGGTGAACTTGCGCGGCCACCTGCTTTGCACCCGCGCCGTGCTGCCGCATCTGCTGGCGGCGGGGGGCGGAGCGATCGTTTACACCAGTTCGGATGCCGGCGACATCGGCGAGCCGGAGCGGCCCAGCTATGCGGCTTCGAAAAGCGGGCTCAATGCCCTGATGCGCCACGTGGCATCGCGCTGGGGCAAGCAGGGCGTCACGGCCAATTGCGTTGCGCCCGGTTTCGTGATGACGCCGGAGATGACGGCGGGCGGGCAAGTGCCGGCGGACTGGATCGCGCTGTGTCTGGAGCAGACGCGGTCCACCCGGCTTGGCAAGGCAGAAGACATTGCCGGGGTGGCCGCGATGCTGCTGTCCGAAGACGGGCGCTGGATCAACGGGCAGGTCGTCCACGTCAACGGCGGCGCGTTGCTGAATTGAATAGAAAATGACCGGCACGGCCGGAAAACGGAGAGAGAAGAACATGGCAGAGAACAAGGCGGCGGTGCGCCAGCTGCGGTACGCGATCGTCGGCGCGGGCATGGCGGGGCTGCTTGCCGGCGTGAAGCTGCGGCAGAATGGCGAGGAATTCACGATCTTCGAAAAGGCCGACCGGCTGGGCGGCACCTGGCGCGAAAACCGCTATCCGGGGCTGACCTGCGACGTGCCCGCGCATGCCTATACCTACTCGTTCGAACCCTATCCCGAATGGAAGGCCTATTACGCCGCCGGTCCCGACATCCAGGTCTATTTCGAAATGGTGGCGGACAAGTACGACGTGCGCCGCTCGATCCGCTTCAACTGCGAAGTGGCGGGCATGGTCTGGGACGAGGCTTCACACGAGTGGAGCGTCACGCTCGGCAATGGGGAGACGCAGCGGTTCGACGTGGTGATTGCCGCATCGGGCGTGCTCCATCATCCCAAGATGCCGGTGATCGAGGGGCTGGAAAGCTTCGCCGGCCGCGCCTTTCACAGCGCGCAGTGGGAAGACGATGCTCCGATCGACGGCGTTCGTGTCGGCCTGATCGGCAATGGCTCCACGGGTGTGCAGATCCTGACCGCGATCAACAAGCGGGTGGAGAAGCTGGTGCATTTCCAGCGCTCCCCACAGTGGATCATGCCGGTGCCGCAGTTCCCCTATAGCGACGAGGATCGCGCCGCTTTCCGCGCCGATCCGGCGCTGATGGATGCGATCCGCTATCACGACGAATATCTGGGCGCGATCCGGCGGTTCACCGATGGCATCACCGATATCAACGGCCCCGAAATCGCCCAGATAGAGGAGATCTGCCGGCTCAACCTCGAAAACTCGGTCCGCGATCCGGAACTGCGTGAGAAGCTGCGCCCCGATTACCGCGCGGCCTGCAAGCGGCTGATCTATTCCTGGTGCTATTACGAGGAAGTGCAGAACCCCTCCGTCTACGTCGATACGGGCCGGATCGCCCGTATCGAACCCGAAGGGGTGCGGATGACGGACGGCACGTTCCATCCGCTGGACACGCTGATCCTGGCCACCGGCTTCCATGCCGACCGCTTCATCCGCCCGGCGACAGTGACGGGCGAGGGCGGCCGTTCGCTGGATGACGCTTGGGCACGCCGCCCCACCGCCTACTTCGCGCTTAGCGTGCCGGACTTCCCGAACCTGTTCCTGCTCAATGGCCCCACCGGCCCGGTCGGCAACTTCTCGCTGATCGACATTGCCGAGCGGCAGTGGGATTACGTCGACCAGTTGCTGGACCGTCTGCGCTCGGGCGCGGAACGCCGGATCGCGCCGACGCGGGCCGCGCACGAAGACTATGAAGAGCGCCGGATTGCGGCGGCGAAGACGACGATCTTCGGTTCGGGCTGCACCAGCTGGTATCTCGATGCGGAAGGCGTGCCGGCCAGCTGGCCGTGGAGCTACGACGCCTTTGCCGATGCCATGAAGGCGCCGGTCTTCGCGGATTTCGGCCTGCCAGACGAAAGCAGCGCGGCGGGGCGGCTGGAAGAAGAAGCCTCCGCCTGATCCGAACGGCTGACAGATCCAAGGGAGAAAAGGGATGGCGCGCGACGCCGAAGTCTTTGCAGACGGCGTCGCCGTCATAACCGGAGCGGGTTCGGGCATCGGCGCGGGCCTTGCCCGGCGTGCGGGTGCGCTGGGCATGACCGTGGTGGCGGCCGACATCAACGAGGCGGCGGCCGCCGCGACTGTCGATGCCATTGTGGCAGCCGGCGGCAAGGGAGAGGCCGTCCGCGTCGACGTCTCTAAGCCGGAGGAACTGGACCGACTGGCCGATCACGTATTCGAACGGCACGGCGCGGTGCGGCTGCTGGTCAACAATGCGGGGATCGAGACGGTCGGCTTCACCTGGGAGATCCCGGTGTCGCGCTGGGAGGCCACGCTGGACATCAATATCCACGGCGTGATCCACGGCGTCCGCGCCTTCGTGCCGCGCATGTTGGAAAGCGGCAAGGAGGCGTGGATCGCCAACTTGTCCTCGATCGGCGGCTTTTCGGTGATGCCGGCGCAGACGGCCTATATCGTCACCAAGCACGCCGTGCAGGCCTTCAGCGAATGCCTCTATCTGGAGATGCAGCTGAAGGGTGCGCCGATCCACGTTTCCTCGATCATTCCGGGCATGTTGAAGACCAACATCTTCCAGGCCGAGGCGGGGGCGGGAGAGCCCGAGGATTCCGCCAGCCATCGCCGCAAGATGGCCGAGATGATGGAAGCGCACGGCATGGATCTGGACGAAGGGTGCCGTCTGTTCCTGGAGCAGATCGCGGAAAACAGGTTCTGGGTCCACAGCCAGCCGGAAATGAGCCGGCAGGTGCTGGAGGGGCGCATGGCCTTCTTCCAGCACGAAACGCCGCCGCACATGCCCGATATCGCGCACGAACTGGCGGCGGGCTGATCCGAAATATCGAAGCGCCGCGAACGGCGGCGCTCAACCATGCTCTGCGGAGCGGATGACGGGAGATATACGATGTCGATCAGCATGGCTGATTTGGTCGAGCGGCTTTCCGCGCTGGAGGACAAGGAAGCGATCCGCAGCCTGAAAGCACGCTATCTGCGCGCCTGCGATCTGAAGCAGCCGGACGTGATCCGCGACTGCTTCCTGCCGACCGGCGTGCGCATCGCCTACGAAGGGTTTCCGGAGTTCGACGACCGCGACGCCTTCGTCGACGTCTATCGCCAGATGGCCTGCCAGGATGGCGTGCATGATATTCACCACGCCACCAACTGGGAAATCGACCTGGTCTCGGCGGACGAGGCGCGCGGCGTATGGTCGCTCAATTTCCGCACGATCCTGATGGGCGCGCGCCGCGTCACGCGCCTCGCGGTCGAGTATGAGGATGTCTATCGCCGCCATGACGGGCGCTGGTGGATCGCGGAAACGGTCAGCCGGATCTCCTCGATGATCGTCGAGGAAATGGCCGAAGACGGTGCGCTGCGCGTGTTGGCCTGCGGTGAGGCGCAGGCCGTCTGAATTACGGTATCGGGAAGGAATACGGAAATGATCGACTACGGATTGGGCGGCAAGGTCGCTCTCGTCACTGGCGCGAGCGGCGGGATCGGCCGCGCCGCCGCGCTGGCCTTTGCGCGCTCCGGCGCCAGCGTGCTGGTGAGCGACGTGAACGAGGATGGCGGCCGTGAGACCGTCTCGCTGATCGAGGCGGCGGGCGGCAAGGCCGTGTGGCAGCGCTGCGACGTCAGCAAGGGGGATGAGGTGAAGGCGATGGTCGCCGCCGCCGTGGACGCATTCGGCCGGCTCGATTACGCGTTCAACAATGCCGGCATCAACTCGCTGGGCGCCAATGAGTACGAGGACGAGGTATGGGCGCGCAGCGTGGGCATCAACTTGACCGGGGTGATGCTCTGCATGCGCGAAGAGGCGGAAGTCATGCTGAAGCAGGGCGGCGGCGCGATCGTCAACACGGCTTCGATCAACGGGTTGATCGGCAATCCCAGCCAGCCGGGCTATGTCGCCACCAAGCACGGTGTCGTCGGTCTGACCCGCCATGGCGCGCTGCGCTGGGCGAAGTCCGGCATTCGCGTCAACGCGGTGTGCCCCGGCGTGATCGAAACGCCGATGACGGCGCCGCTCGTGGCCGATCCGCAGATGAAGCAAGTGATCGAGGGGATGACCCCGATGGGCCGCATGGGCCGGGCGGAGGAAATTGCCGAAGCGGTGGTTTGGCTCTGTTCGGATGCGGCCGGTTTCGTGACCGGCCACCCCATGGTGATCGACGGCGGCGCGACCGCCATCTGACGGCCGCGCCGCAATTTTAGGCGAGACTTTCGCGCAATCCCCGCCCGGCGCGCTCCATCCATTGCAGCGCGCCGGGCACCGCCTGGAACATCGACAGGAAGCCGTGGATCATGCCGGGCGCAGCCACGGCATCAACGGTAACGCCTGCATCGGCAAGGCGCGTGGCGTAGGCCATGCCTTCATCGCGCAGCGGATCGTACTCGGCCGTGATGACCGTCGCCGGCGGCAGGCCGGAAAGGTCCGGCGTGCCCAGCACGCTGGCCAGCGGCACGTGCCCGGTAGTGCCACTTCCCAGATACTGCTGCCAGAACCAGCGCATCGCGGCGGTTGAGAGGAAATAGCGACCGTCGCCGTTCTGCGCATAGGACGAGTTCGCGAAGTCGTTCGCGGTCACCGGATAGGCCAGGAACTGGTGCCGCAGGACCGGGCCGCCTTCGTCGCGGGCGCGGATCGCCACGGCGGCGGCAAGATTGCCGCCGGCACTGTCTCCCGCGACGGCAAGGCGCGATGCGTCCACGCCCAGCGCCTTCCCATTCGCCGCCGCCCACAGCAGCGCGTCATAGCAATCGTCCATCGGAGTGGGGAACGCATGTTCGGGCGCGAGGCGGTAGGCGACCGAGAGCACTGCCGCACCGCTTTCGCGGGCGAGCAGGCGGCAGGTTGCGTCGTGGGTGTCCAGCGTGCCCATCACCCAGCCACCACCGTGGTAGTAGACCACCAAGGGTGGCGTTTCGCCCGCGCCTTCGGGCACATAGAGCCGAGCCGCGATCGAGCGGCCGGGCAGCGGCAACGTCACGTCCTCCACCCGTGCCACTTCGGGCGGCGCGCCGAAGGCCATCGGCAGATCATTGATCGCGCGCAGCGCCTGCGGTGTCACGCTGGCATAGTCGACCGCCGGTGCGGCGGAGAACATGGCGAGTAGGGCCTGTACCTGGGGATCGAGCATCGGCTGGGTTTTCCTCTCCTTGGCGCGGTGGGCGCATTCGCCTCACCGCGTGCATTCACATGGACGGTTTCAGTAGACCGCCGCAGGGTTCTTCGGGCGCGGATCACCCAGCATTTCGCGATGCGAGGGGCGGTCGCTGCCCCGGTCGGTCACGCCCAGTTCCTTCGCGATTTCCGCCACGATCAGCGTCTGGCCCGAAAGATCATCACGGTTCGGTGCACGGACGATGGCGTCGAGCGTGTGTGCGGAAAACTCCGGATTCTCGGCCATGGCTATGAAGGCGTCATACTGCTCAGGATTGGTGCGGCGCGCGATTTCCGAGCGTTCGGTTACTTGCGGGCCAAGCCAGAGCGAGACGGCGATCACGCCGGTGCCGCGCAGGTCGTGCTCCATGTCGTGCGCCAGCTTGTCCAGCCCGGCCTTCTGCGCGCCATAAGCGGGCCCGTGCATGTAGCAGGACGCGCCGAAAGAGGATGTCATGGCAATGCACCCCGATCCCTGCGGCACCATGATCTGCGCCGCATGCCAGCTGGCAACATAGGCGGAGCGAAGCCCGACATCGAGGATCTTCTGCGCGTCCAGTTCCTTTTCCCAGAACGGCAGCTTCTCGATCAATTGGCGGTGCATATAGGCGGCGTTGTTGACCAGCACATCCAACCGGCCGGACTCTTCGCGAATGCGGTCAAACAGCGCGGCAACGCTGGCATCGTCGGCATGGTCGCAGACCACGGGAATGCCCTTGCCGCCCAGTTCGGTCACGCGCGCGGCGGTTTCGGCGACGGTGCCGGGCAGAACCGAACCGTCCCAACCCTTGGCGTCGCCCGGCGTGGTGGTGCGCCCGGTGACGTAAACGGTGTAACCCATCTCTCCGAAGCCGCGCGCGATGCCCGCGCCTGCCCCGCGACTGGCGCCGGTAACCAGCGCGACCTTTCCGTTCCTCTCCACGTCATTCTCTCCTTACAAGTTCTTGCGCGGCTGACGGTTCAGTCCGCGAAATGGTATTGGCTGGTCGGGATCACGTCGATCCGCGAAAAGTCGATGAAGCGGGTGCAGCTGTCCATCATGGTTCGGGCGTTGGCCTCGAACTTCACTGGATCGCCCAGCGCGTCGAAAAACACTTCGGGCGCGGACATCGCCTCGGGCGGGAAGCATTCCTCCACGAAGGCGTCATAGGCCGGCGCGTCTTCGGTCAGCGGGCGCACGACGATGTTCTGGACATATTCGAAGTTGGACTGCGTCTCGATCGCGACGCGTGTGTGCTCGCCCACCCAGTGTGCGAGCGCTGCCTCCCGTGGCAGATCTGTACGGAAAGCCAGAAAGGTGGACTGGCTGAAGCCCCAGGTCCGCGTCTGCGGCCGGGGCGGGTGATCCGCATTGGCGATGATCGTGGATTCGCAAACGAGCCACGCCGCGAAGCGCGCGCTGTGCGCGGCCAGCACGGCATCGACGGCACCGCGAAAGCGGCCATTGGCGGAATCCACCCAGAACTGCACCACCGCGTCCTGCTGCGGGGCCTGCCAGCGCTGTACCATCATGTCCGCCTGCGCGACATCGCCGTCGCGCACGTTCAGGCGGATGCGCTGCGCACCGGCGGCGCCGAGCGCGGCGGGCAAGCTTTCCAGCAGGCGCGTGGCATAGTCCGCGCGGTTTTCGCCCTCGGGCGCCCAGAGGGCGGCGACAACCTTTTCCACTTACGTAAATCCTTCAGTCGAAATTGGCCTGCCCGCCGTCGAGCGGGATCGTGGCGCCGGTGAGATAGCCAAGGTCGGTGCTGCACAGCGCCACCAGAGCCTGTCCGATGTCCTCTTCAAGACGGCCGATGCGGCCGAGCGGGATGGTGCGGAAGAACGCCTCCGCCTCTTTGGGATTGTTCTCGATCCAGCCTTTCAGGCCGGGAGACTCGCCGTGCGGCGCGATGGTCAGCACGCGGATGCCTTCGCGGCCCCATTCGGCGGCGGCCGCGCGGGTGAGCGAGCGGGTGGCTTGCTTGACGGCGGCATAGGCGCCGTAGCCGGTCATGTCCCAGCGGATGCCGGCGGACGAGGCGAGGTTGAAGATCGTGCCGCCGCCCCGCGCCGCCATGATCGGGCGCACGCGCTTCATCAGGCGGAAACTGGCGAGGGGGCCGGATTCGAACCCGGCGGTGAAGGCTTCGTCCGTCACCTGGTCCAGCGTGCCCAGCGGCACTTGCTGGGCATTGTTGACCAGAATGTCGATGCCGCCGAACGCCGCGCATGTGCGTTCGACCAGCGCGTCTATGTCGCTGGCGGAACAGACGTCGCAGGCCGCGGCCAGCGCTTCGCCGCCGTGGGCTGCGATTTGCTCGGCGGCCTCGGCCACTTTGGCATGGGTGCGCCCGGCCAGCATCACTTTCGCGCCGGCCTTGGCCATGGCCGTGGCAATGCCCAGGCCGATTCCCTGTCCCGCGCCGGTAATCAGCGCAACCTTTCCCGTGATTTGCGTCATTTTATCCAAAAACCCGAATGACTCGTAAAAATTAACGCTTCAATTTACGCATGGAGTTGACACGAGTGCAATATCAATCGCAACATGCGTTGAATATTGAGATATAGGTCCGGCAAACGCGGACGGGTGAGAGGCATGACGCAGGAACAGGCTGGAAACTGGGACAAGATTCTCGACGTCGTGGTCGTGGGATCGGGCGCCGGCGGCATGCTGGCGGCACTGGTCGCCGCGAAAAACCGGGCGGACGTGCTGATCGTGGAGAAGGACAAGCTCTGGGGCGGCACTTCGGCGACTTCGGGTGGCGGCATCTGGATCCCCGGCAGCGATCAGGCGCGCGAGGCTGGGTTCGAGGACGACCTTGACGATGCCTTCCGCTATGTGCGCGGCCTTTCGGCCGACAACGTGCCGGATGAGAACATCCGCGCCTTTGTCGACAATGCGGCGGGCATGTTGCGCTGGGTAAGCGCGAACACCCTCGTGCGCTATCAGGCGCAGCCTTATCCGGACTACCATGCCGAGAATCCCGGCGGATCGCCCACGGGTTTCCGTACGCACCTGCCGCTGGAATTCGATGGCCGCCTGCTGGGCGATACCGTTCGCACGCAGCGTTTTCCTTCCCCTGCAGCCAGTCTCTTCGGATACCTTCAGTGGACCTTCGCGGAGACTTATGAGCTACTGTACCGGACCAAGGGGTGGTTCAGCCATCTTGTGGCCAACATGGCCAAGTATTGGTTCGATCTTCCATTCCGCTTCACCTCGCGCAAGGACCGGCGCTTGACGCTGGGCGGCGCGCTGACCGGGGCGCTGCGCCATGCACTGAACGATGCGGACGTACAGCTCTGGCTGTCCTCTCCGATGCGCGAACTGGTACGGGAGAATGGCCGCGTGACGGGGATCGTCGTCGAACATGGCGGGCGTACCCTGCGGATCGGCGCGCGCAAGGGCGTGGTGCTGGCGGCTGGCGGGTTCGACAAGAACCAGTCGATGCGGAACGAGCACGTGCCGCTCTATCCCGAGGCGCGCCTGTCCGGCGGCGTCACCAGCAACACCGGCGATTCCATCCGCGCCGGCGCTGCCGTGGGCGCGGGGACGATGAACCTGCAATCTACCTGGGCGGCGCCGGTCTTCTACGTGCCGGGCGAAGATCGCGGACGGCTTTGCACGATCGAGCGTGCTTTGCCCGGCTGCATCATGGTGAACCAGAAGGGCGAGCGCTATCTCAACGAAGCGGCGTCCTATCACATCACCGGCCAGCTCATGGCCCGGCGCCAGCGCGAGCATGGCGATGCCAGCCCGAGCTGGATGATCTTCGATCACCGGTTTCGGCACCAGTTTCCGATGGGCCCGCTGCTCCCGCTGGTTCCGGACTGGCTGCAATCGAGCGGGGTCCGCAAGATCCTGCAAAAGGGCGCCACGGTGGAGGAACTCGCCAAGCGTATCGGTGCCGATCCCGCCGTCCTGGGCAGGACGTTGGCCGATTTCAATCACCATGCCGCTGAAGGGCAGGACCCGGCGTTCCATCGCGGCGAGGCCGCTTATGATCGCATGTACGGCGACTATCGCCACGGCCCCAACCCATGCCTGCGCCCGCTGACCGATGGCCCGTTCTATGCCATGCCGATCTACCCGGGCGACATCGGCACCAATGGCGGCCTGAGGACCAATGCCCGCGCGCAAGTGGTGGACGATCAAGGCGCGGCGATCGCGGGCCTCTATGCAGTCGGCAACAATGCCGCCTCGGCCATGGGGGAGAGCTATCCGGGCGCCGGTGTCACCATCGGCCCGGCCATGACCTTCGGCTACATCGCCGCGCGCGACATGACCGGCGCCAACGCTTGAACGCTCGCGCCTGAACGCCCATCAGGAGCGTTCAGGCGCGAGCCTGTCCCTCAGGCGAGATAGCGTGCGCGATAGCCGGCGAAGGCATCGCGCACGGCGGCCATGTCCAGCCCGAAGCGCTCCGGCGCATAGTCATGGATTGGCCGCTGTTCGCGCTTGTTGCCGGCCATGAATTCGGCCAGCGCTGCCTGGTCCAGCGGCACGCCCATCCGTTCCAGCACCCGCTCCGCCTGCGCCACCGGATCGCGGCCGACCGCGCGATAATCGATGTCCACGAAACGGTCTTCGCCGATCCGGGCGCGGGCTTGCTCGAACATGGTCATCCATTCCGCCAGACGCGCGGCCCAGAACGTGCCGACATCGCGATCGTCCAACGTTGCCGTAAGCTTGTAGAGCGCGGCTTCCATGCTGACGTAGGACGGCACCACCTCCGCCGGATCGCGATGCGTCATGATCAGCAGCGCTTCCGGGAAGGCCCGCGCGGCCAGTTCGGCATAAGGCAGGTTCGACGGGCTCTTCAGGATCCATTTCGAACCGCGTCGCGCCGGATCCTGCCACTGCAGGTATCGGAGGATCGTCTTCAGATCCTCATGCCCGCGTGACTGGTCGTAGGTGTCCAGCCAGCGGGCGAAGGACGGCACGAAACTCATGCCCTCTATCATGGTCGAGACGAACATCTGGCCGAGCACCAGGATTTCCTCGTCCGGCGCCTCGGGATCGAGGGGGTGGATCGAGACGAGTTCGGGCGAAAGCTGCAACCAGCCGTCGATCATCGCCTGCGCATAGGCGCGGCGCGCTTCGGGATTTCCGGGTTCCTCGCCGGGAAACGGCGCGAAGTTCTGCGCTTCGAACCAGCGGATCGCGGTCATGCCGGGCGTGGCGGCGAGCAGCCTGTGGAAGATCGTGCTGCCGGTGCGGGGCAGGCCCAGGATGATGCCGGCCACCTCGATCCGTTCGTCCAGAATCTCAGGATGGCGGCGGATGTCCTCGATCATGCGCAAGCGGCTGGTCAGGCCCTTTACCACGACCTCATGTTGGGCGGCATATCCAGCGGGCGTCAGGCAGGCCTCGCGATGAACCGCTTCGATGTAGCGGTTCATCGGTTCCAGGAACCACAGGTCGCCAAAATCGTCGAGCCCGGCGCGTTCGCGTGCCGCGCCCAGCAGAGCGTCGCGCGTGAAGGCGCGTGCCTCCGCCGGTGGTGCGGTGGTTGCCATCATCATCTTCCTCTCGTTTTTCATTCGTCGCTCTTTTAGCGATCGATTCGCACATTGATTGATTGTTTGCGTAAAATATGGACAATATTGATACGTAAAAATCGATTCCGATCCAGAGGGAAAAGCGGCGTGATGGAAAAAGGATTGCGTGAACAGGCGGACCGGATGGAGATCCTCGATCTCGTCGCGCGCTATTGCCGGGGCTGCGACAGACGCGATTTCGCGCTCGTACGCGCGCTCTATCATGACGATGCGATTGACGATCATGGCGCCATGTTCTCCGGCGGGCCGGACGCCTTCGTGGCGTGGCTGCCAAAGGCGATGGAGCCCTGGGAACTGACCATCCACGCCATCTCGAACAGCGTCATCGCGCTTGCCGGCGACCGGGCCGAGGGCGAGCATCTGGTCCGCGCCTGGCATCGCACGCATCCGCCCGAGCGGCAGGAGTACATCGTCCACGGCCGCTATCTCGATCGCTACGAACGGCGCGGGGGCGCGTGGAAATTCCTTCACCGCCAGCTCGTCTTCGATCACGGAGAGGTCCGCAAGGTGGACGAGGAGGCGATGGCGAGCCTTGGCGCAGAGGCCAGGCATGGCCGCGCGGACAGGGACGATCCCTCGTGGGGCCTTACTCTGCTGGCGGGGTTGTCAGGCGCGACCTGAGCGCATCGGTCAGGAACGTGATAAGGTTGGTGAGGCCCGGCCCCGGCGGTGCCTTGCTACGGTGGAGCAGCCAGAGCGGGCAATCGTGACGCGCCTCGGGCGGCGCCAGTCTTTCAAGCGCGGGTTCGCCGTCTGCCGCGAAACACCAGAGCGTGGCGCGGCCGAGGCCGGCCAGAACCGCCTGCTTCATTTGCGGAAAGGCGTTGAAGGTCATCAGACCCTCGCGCTCGGCGACTTCTCCCGACGGATTGCTCGCGGTCCACTGGCTGCCGGGAAGCGCGGCGTCCACTTCGTAGCCCCAGCCCAGTTGCGCGCCTTCTTCGGGCGATCCCTTGCGCGCGTAGGGCGCCTGCGAAAGCGTGGCGACTTCGACGCCGGCAAGCCGCAGCGGCACCTTGCGAACGAGGGCCAGCGCCAGTTCGGCGCGGCGGTGCGTGACAGCGTCCAGGGGATCCAGTTCACCCAACAGTTCGATGGCGATTTCGGGGTGAAGACGGCGAAACGCAGCGAATTCCGGCAGGAATTCGGCCACGATCCCGGCGCTGCCGGCGATGCGGATCGGCCCCTGAACGTGTTCGGCAAGTTCGAGGTCGCTGCGCATGTGCGCGATCTCGCGTTCGATCGCCTCCGCTGCCGCCAACAGCCGGCGGCCGGCGCGCGAAGGGGCGGGGCCCAGCGGCCCTTCCTCGAACAGGGCAATGTCCAGCGCGGCTTCCAGCGCATCGACGCGGCGGCCCACGGTCGTGCGGTTGATACCCAGCTGGCGTCCGGCGGCGGTGTAGGACCCGGCGCGGACCGCAGCGAGGAAGACCTGAAGATCGCTCCATTCCATATGCGGTGCAATTTTGCACAATGCGTGTGCAGGTCAAGAATCTTCGCAAATCGGCAATCGATCCGTTAGATAGGCAAGGAATGCGCCGCTCAGAACCGGCGCGGATTGAGGAGTTGATGCAAATGGCCACCACCAGCGACTATGGGCTTGGGCCCCACGCGTTTCCGCGCGGCTGGTTCATGATCGGAACGTCTGAGGAGGCGACGCGCACCCCCGCGCCGATCCGCTATTTCGGCAAGGATCTCGTGATTTATCGCGGCGAATCGGGCACGCCTTACGTGGTCGATGCCTATTGCCCGCACATGGGCGCGCACCTCGCGAAGAACACCACGTCTTACATCGTGCGCGATGGCGAGCATGTGGAAGGCGAATCGATCCGCTGCCCGTTCCACGGCTGGCGCTTCGGTCCGGACGGTGCCTGCAACCACATCCCCTATTCGGACTTCGTGCCCAAGGCCGCGAAGCTGGCGACTTATCCGGTGGTGGAGAAGGCCGGCATCCTGTGGATGTGGCACGATGAGGAAGGCTTGGCGCCTGACTACGAATTGGCCACGTTCGGGGATCACTATGGCGAGCCGGGCTGGGTGGAATGGAAGATCGACTACATGGGCGATCTCAATGTCCACGGCGTCGAGATCGTCGACAACATGGCCGATTTCGGCCACTTCGTGCCGATCCACGGAGCCAAGGACTGGCAGTATTTCGCCAACGAGTTCCAGGACCACGTCGTCCACCAGTACTATAGCGCCGGCCATCGCACATTGACCGCGTCGGACGAGGATCAGCTGGTGCTGGATACCTGGTACGAAGGGCCGGGCTTCCTCCAGTCGGAGATGGCCGGTACGTTCGACAGCTTCATCATGATCGCCAATACACCCATTGAAGATGGCTGTTCGCGCGCGTGGCATGGGCTGATGGTGAAAGTGCACGACGGGTCCCGTGAGACGACGGACGCGGATCGCGCCAATGCGGCGATGTATCAGGAAGGCAGCCGTCTTGCCTTTGCGCAGGACGTGGAGATCTGGGCGAACAAGCGCGCCTGCCTGAACCCCCTGGCAGTGCCGGCTGACGGCCCCTACGGCAAGGTGCGCAGTTGGTATCGCCAGTTCTTCAACCCGCGCGACAAGGCGCCGCAAATCCAGGGCCGCGTCAACGGTCTGGTGGTCACGCTCGACAAGCGACCGGGCAGCGTGGCTGCCTGACCCGGACGGCCCGCGTATCCCGAAAGGGGCGCGGGCCGTCGCTTCATCACAAGAACATCGAAGGGAGAGAACCCGTGGCATCGTTTCCAGCGGGATGCACGCTGCTGTTCGGCGGCAGCGGAGGAATTGGGCAGGGCATCGCCCGCTGTTTCGCGGATGCGGGCAGCGACTTGGCTGTGGTCTATCGCAGCAAGTCAGAAGTGGCGGAGAGCGTTGCAGCCTATGCGGCCGGGCAGGGGCGCAAGGCCAGCACGCACAGGGCGGACGTCACCGATCCGCAGCAAGTGCGCGACACCGTGGATGCCGCGATTGCGGCACATGGCCGCATCCATACGGTGATCTGGGGCGCCGGGCCGCTGGTGAACCAGCGTTATCTGGCCGAGACCCCGATCGGCGAATGGCGCCATGCCTTCGAAGTGGAAGTCCACGGCTTCTTCGCCGCTGCGCAGGCGGCGATCCCGCATATGCGCGAACAGGGCGGCGGCAGCTTCGTCACGCTCGGTTCGGCCGGGCACGACTGGTGGCCAGCGCGGGACGGAATGTCGGTGGCGGTCAAGGGCGCCAACGAACAACTGGTTAAGGGCATCGCCAAGGAAGAAGGCCGCTTCGGCATCCGCGCCAATTCGGTGCTGGTGGGCGTGATCGACGCCGGCCAGCTTCACGAACTCACTCAGCAGGGCCAGTTCGACCAGGAATGGGTGGAGGAAACGCACAAGCTGCTCTGCCTGAAGCGCTGGGGCACGGCGGCGGAAATCGGCCATGCCTGCGTCTACTTCGCGAGCGACGAGGGAGGCTATACCACCGGGCAGTCGATCTCCGTCTCGGGCGGGTTCGGGGTGTAAGACGGCGGAATTGCGCGCTTTGATATGCGTATCCAATCGAAAATCTAATCCGCAAACATCAAATTAAATATCATCTTGATGACGTTTTGCGTAAGTGTTAGCTTGATCCCGGAGCAAAGATAAGAAGTTTCGGGAAAGGGTGCCGTCCGTGCCTTCCGCCACGATCGTGCGCGGGAGACCGCCGGCAATCACGCAGGCTACGCGCCATCGGACCGCAGCCCCCCCGGCCTGCGGACGAAGGCGTTTGCGTACCTCTCCCGGCTCGACGCCACAACGGCGCGGGCAGCGATTTACGATGTCGATTGGAGAGGGAGACGATCGTGAAGCAGGAGAAGAACTATTCTATCGGCCGGCCTTGGCATCATGGCGGAGGCTGGCTTGCCAGTGCCGCCGTGGTGGCATTGGCAGTGCCGCTGGCGGCCCATGCGGAAGAGGCCGCACCGGCTGCGGCGGAGGCGGCGCCCGCAACTCAGGGAATTGCCGAAATCATCGTCACCGCCAATCGCCGTGCGGAGCGCGGTCAGGACGTGCCGATCGCGATCACCGCGATCTCGCCCGATCGCATGGAGCAGCAGGGGATCGCCAAGGAGCAGGACCTTCAGGCCAGCGTGCCTTCGCTGGTGGTGGGACCCAATGGGCAGGGTTCGCGCGATTCCATGTCCTTCACCTTGCGCGGGCAGGGCGCGACTTTTCAGGCGTCCCCCGGCGTCGTGGTCTACATGAACGAAGTGCCGCTGCCTGGTGCGCTGACGCTTAGCCAACAGGGCGGACCGGGCAATTTCCTGGACCTGGAGAGCATGCAGGTGCTGGCCGGGCCGCAGGGCACGCTGTTCGGCCGAAACACCACTGGCGGCGCGGTGCTGCTGGTGCCCAAGAAGCCGGGCGAACTGCTGGGCGGCTGGATCAAGGGCGAGTTCGGCAATTACGATCGCAAGTATCTGGAAGGCGCGGTGAATGTGCCGATCGTCGACGAGAAGGTGCTGCTGCGCGTGGCCGGCGCCTATCATGATCGCGACGGTTTCACCCGCGACGTGACCTTCAACAAAGATCGCGATGACGAACACTGGTACACCGGCCGTGTGGGACTGACCTTGCGCCCGGTGGACGGCATCGAGAACTACACGATGGCGTACTACTCGAAGTCGGACAACAATGGGGCCGGTCTAGTCAATCGTGGATTCAACATCGATGCGTTGAAGAGCCGCGGCTTCTGCGCCGATCCGCCGGACGTGCCGGGCGCCATCGGCGTGCCCTGCGACGTCTACCGCGCGGTCACTGCTAATGCAGAGGCGCTGGGCCCGCGCAAAACGGCGTTCTCTACCGACGTGTTCCAGCGCACCGTGACGTGGGGTGTGACCAACACCACCGCGATCGATCTTTCGGATACGATCACGCTGCGGAACATCTTCAGCTACCAAAAGCTGAAGCTGGGCTACCGTTACGACGGCGATGCCTCGATCCTGCAGCAGCATGACGCCGATCCGGGCGTAGTACCCGCGCCCGGCGTGGTGACGATGCCGGTGCTGGGCTATCCGGTGACCTATACCAATGCCACGCTGGACAGCGAGCTGCCGCGCGACAACATGCGCCAGATCACCGAGGAACTTCAGTTCCAGGGCAAGACGCTGGGCGGCAAGCTGGATTGGACCGTGGGCGGTTTCTACTACGACCAGAAGCCGGACGGCCCGCAGGGATCGCGCGCCATCGTCTATTGCCCGGCGCTCTACACCGGCTTCTGCGAGGCTGGCTACAACACTTATGGCACCAGCACGAAGTCCAAGGCGCTCTATGCGCAGGCGACGCTCGATCTGGGCGTGCTGACGCCCACGCTTGACAACCTGCGGTTGACCGGCGGCTTCCGCTATACCTGGGATCATATCGACGGTTTCGCGTCCCAGTACCAGCGCTCCACCACCGATCCCACCAAGGCGGTTTGCGGGTCCGACAGTTCGCTGGTGGACTTTGCGACGGCGGCGGATACCTGCCGGCTGGAAGCATCGCTGCGCACCAAGGCGCCTTCTTGGACCGTGGGGCTGGACTACAAGGTGACACCCAGCGTGCTGGTTTTCGCCAAAGTCAGCCACAGCTACAAGGCGGGCGGCTTCAACCAGTATGCAGTCTTCGAGAACACGCGGACTTTCAAACCCGAAAAGGTCACCAGCTATGAAGCCGGCGTGAAGTCGGACTTCTTCCTGGGTGAAGTGCCGTTTCGCCTGAACACCTCGATCTATCATGTCGATTACAAGGATATCCAGCGCGCCACGGGCGACTACAACCCGGCGACCAATGCAGGCGGTGCGCGGACCAACAATGCCGATGCGCGGATCAACGGCGTGGAGGTGGAAGCATCCATGCGGCCATTCCCCGGTTTGGAAATTGGCGGCAATTTCAGCTATACCGACGCGAAATACACCAAGTATCAGTTCGAGACGAACACGCCGATCATGGCGTGCAACGGATATGTTCTGCCAAAGGCCTATGGCGGAACCGGTATTGCCGACAGTTCATGCCTCGATTTCCAGTATACCGCACCGTATATCTGGAGCATTCACGCCTCTGCCGATCACGATCTTGGCGGTGATCTGGGCACGCTGACGCTTTTCGTGAACTTCTCGCACACCTCGCGCCAATATACCGAGGCGGTGCAATTGCCGGAGAACCAGCCGGGCGCCTATCTTGAGGCTTTCGGCCTGCTCAGCGCCTCGCTCGATTGGAAGAGCGTGGCGGGCACCAATTTCGACCTTGGCCTGTTCGGCACGAACCTGACGAACAACCTGTACCGGATTAGCAATTCCGACGTCTATCAGGACACCGGGCTGCTCTATCGCGCCACGCTCTATGGCGAACCGCGCATGTACGGCGTGCGGCTGAAGTACCACTTCGGCGGCGAGTGATGCTGGTGAAATAGGCAAGGTTGCACGCGAGCCGGCACGGTAAGCCCCCCTTCCGTGCCGGCTTTAACCTGCGGAGAATGCAATGATCAGAACGCTGTGCCTGTTGGCGCACCGGCCCGACCGGGACCGCGCCTTCTTCCAGCGCTATTACGAGGAACGCCATGCGCCGCTGGCCGCGCGGCTGTTCCCCTTCGTCGGCTATGCGCGCAACCATGTGGAGGAGGGGGAGGCGTTCGACTGGGATACGATCTCCGAATTCATGGTCGACGATCCGCTTGGCCCCGTGCGAGTGATGGAGGGGCCGCACGCGGCGATAGTGCGCAAAGATGAGGAGAATTTTCTCGATCACGCGCGCCTCGTTCCTGCACGGGTGGAAGCGCATGTTTTATCGGCCGGGCCGGAGACGGATGGGGAAGGGCGACGTCTTGCGGTGCTGATCAAGGGCGAACGCGCTGCCGCCATGACTTGGGCGGAAGCGCTTGCGCGGGATCGGACAGGTGTCTCGCTGGATATCATCGTCAGCCGGGATGCGGGGTTTCCCGTCGACGCGGTGCTCTGGCTTTCCGGGCATGACGATCCGGGGCCGGTTCCACCGGGATTGGTCGTAAAAGCGCTGCGGATGCGCCGTCACGAGACGGACATGTTGGCGGTAAAACACGATTTGGAAAATGAAGGATTGCAATGATGGGAAGGCTTGAAGGCAAAGTGGCGATCGTCACCGGCGGCGCGCGCGGCATGGGGGCGGCGACCTGTCGTCGCTTCGTCGCGGAAGGCGCGAAAGTGGTGATCGCCGATGTGCTGGACGATGCGGGCAAGGCGCTTGCGGATGAACTGGGCGAGGCGGCGATGTTCTGCCATCTCGACGTGACGAGCGAGGAGAACTGGGCAGAAGTGGTGCGCGGTGTGGAGGCACGCTTCGGCCCGGTCGACGTGCTGGTCAACAACGCCGGAATTCTGCACTTTGCGACGCTGCTGGATACTTCGCTGGCGGACTATCGCCGCGTGCTGGACGTCAATCTGGTGGGTGAATTCCTGGGCATCAAGGCCGTCGCCCCGGGCATGGTGGCGCGCGGCAAGGGGGCCATTGTCAATGTATCCTCGGTGGACGGGATGAAGGGCGCGAACGGCCTTTCCGCCTATGCCTCCAGCAAGTGGGGCGTGCGCGGGCTGACGCGCGTGGCGGCCATGGAACTGGGCCACAAGGGCGTGCGCGTGAACTCGGTCCATCCAGGCGGCGTCGATACGGTGATGACCAACCACGAGGGCGCTGCGCGGGACAAGGTGAACGAGCGCTTCGGCAATATCCCGCTGCAACGCGTCGGCGCGCCGGAAGAAGTGGCCGCCGCAACGGTGTTCCTGGCGAGTGACGAGGCCTCCTATCTGGCCGGCGCGGAGATCGTGGTGGATGGCGGCATGATCGTCGGCGCCTATTACGAAGGCGTGCCCGGCGCGCCCGGAATGGGCTGAAAAGATCGAAAGGGAGAGACATGAATAGACAGGATTTCGAACCGAAGCTGGGCGCGCCGTCCAGCCCGGTGGTGGCGACCGGCGGGGCTTCGGGCATCGGCCTTGCCAGCGCGCGGGCGTTGGCGGCGGTCGGTCGCCCGGTGGCGCTGTGGGACATCAATGAGGAAAGCGTCACCGCTGCCGCCCACGAGATTGCGGACGCCTTCGGCGTCAAGGCGATCGGGCAGGCGGTGGACTTGCGCGATCCGCAGGCGATCCTTGCCGCCGCCGAAACTGCTCGCGCCGCGCTCGGCCCGGTTGGCGGCGTGGTGCACTCGGCCGGAACCGCCGAAGTGACCGGGATCGACGGGGTGACGCCGGCGTTGTGGGATGCCGGGATCGCGCTGCACGTGCGGGCGATCGTCAGCTTGGTGCAGGCCTTCCGCGCGGACATGCGCAGCCTGCCGGGGAGCAGCGTGGTCGCACTCTCTTCGATCAATGCCACGCTCGGCAGTGGGTTGATCCCGATCTACAGCGCTGCCAAGGGCGCGGTGATCTCTCTGGTGCGTTCGATGGCGGACGAACTGTCCGCTGACGGCATCCGCATCAACACGGTCAGCCCCGGCCAGATCGATACCCCGATCATCGCCGCCGCCAAGGCCGCACTGCCCGGCGTGTTCGAACGGCGCATCTTCCTGGGCCGCTTCGGCGAGCCGGAAGAAGTGGGCCGTGTGATCCGCTTCCTGCTTTCCGACGAAGCCAGCTACGTCACTTCGGCCGAGATCGTGGTGGATGGCGGGAACA
>FTCV01001509.1_pt1 | contig 38598 bp, 40 predicted proteins | sample 1639691 | NCBI WGS metagenome assembly FTCV01 (sample SAMEA3914864, study PRJEB12502) | metagenome | biome: forest; material: soil | place: USA | collected 2012-03-12 | depth 0.3 m
CCAGACAGTCGAGCTGGGATCGCAAAGCTTCATTTTTGCAACAAGGTCATCGCAATAAAAGAAAATTCTCGAAAGTGACTGGTCGGTGCGCAATAAGCAGGTATTATCATGCACTTCATGAAGTATCGCTGACGGAGACCGCATGGTATCCCGGAAGAAGATTTTCGTGCTGGGTGGTGATGGCTTCTGTGGGTGGCCCACTTCGCTGCATCTTTCCCGCCTGGGCCATGACGTCGTCATCATCGATAACTTTTCGCGGCGCCGCATCGATGCGGAGCTGGGCATTCGTAGCCTGACACCGATCGTTTCCATCGAACAGCGGATCGACGCCTGGCGCGATGTCAGCGGCCGGCAACTGGGCTTTCACTACATCGACATCGCGCAGGACCCGGCGCAGCTTACCGCGCTGATCGCGGCGGAGATGCCGGACACCATCGTCCATTTCGCCGAACAGCGCGCTGCGCCCTATTCGATGCGTGGGCCAGTGGAAAAGCGCTACACCGTGGGCAACAATGTGCAGGGCACGCACAATGTGCTTTGCGCGCTGGTCGAATGCGGGCTGGACACGCATCTGGTCCACCTGGGCACCTTGGGGGTCTATGGTTATGGCGGCGCCGGGTTCGAGATTCCCGAAGGCTACCTGGGCGTCGAAATCGTCGACAAGGCGGGAGAGCGGCACGACTGGGAGATCCTCTATCCCACGCGGCCCGGCAGCATCTATCACCTGACCAAATCGATGGATCAGCTGCTGTTCCAGTTCTACGCCCAGAACGACAAGCTGCGGATCACCGATCTGCATCAGGGCATCGTCTGGGGCACCCAGACCGAGGAAACCCGCCAGCACGAAGACCTGATCAACCGCTTCGATTATGACGGTGAATACGGCACCGTGCTCAACCGTTTCCTGGTGGAAGCGGCAATCGGCCATCCACTGACGGTCCACGGCACTGGCGGACAGACGCGCGCCTTCATCAACATTCAGGACACCGTGCGCTGCATCGCCCTGGCCGTCGCGCACCCGCCGCAGCGGGGGGACCGGGTGAAAATCCTGAACCAGATCGCCGAAACGCTGCGCGTGCGCGACCTTGCCGCGTTGGTCTCCCGCGTGACCGGCGCATCGATCGAGAATCTGCCCAATCCCCGCAAGGAAGCGGCGGAGAACGATCTGGTGGTCAGCAACGCCACGTTCCGCTCGCTGGGCCTCGATCCGATCCTGCTGGAAGAAGGCCTGCTGGGGGAGACGATAGAGATCTCCACCCGCTTCGCCGACCGCGTGGACCTCGCGCACATCCGCGCACGCACCGCCTGGTCGCACGAGGAGCGGGAACTGCTGGGCAAACAAAACCACACGGTGGGAGCGCGGACGGCAGTTTGACGGCCGTGTCGAACGGTAACGATCGGGGGATGCTCCCGGCAGCGGAGGTAAGGCGTCGATGAGGCTGTGGGGTATCGGACTGCTGGCACTGCTGCTGGTCGGCGTGCTGATGGCTATCGGGCAGACGGGTCTGTTCGCCGGGCTGACCAACCGCGATCGTCTGGGCCCGCCCTATTTCGACGATTACGAAACAGGATCGATCAAGTACACCAGCGATGCCGGCCGATCGGTCTTCGTGGCACAGACCCATCCGGATACGCCGCTGATCCTGTCCGGGCTGCCGTCCTATGTCAGCAAGGCCTTCCGCCTTCCGGTCGATGCCCGTCCACGCAGCGGTGTGTACAATGTGTTCTTCCGCGTCGACGCGGCCAAGGGCGCGCAGGGGGCGCTGCGGATCACGATCAACGGCATCAAGCGGGCCGACGTCCTGCTGGGCGAAGGGCGCAACCAACAGCAGGCTGAGGTCCAGCTGACCCCATCCGAACTGGCCGCGAAGCAGTTGGACGTGAAGCTGGCGCTGATCGGGCGCGGGCCGCTGGCCGAATGTACTCCGGCCGAAGCGATGTCCGCCGTGGTGACGATCCTGCCGCAAAGCGGGCTTTCGCTGCGGCTGGACCGTCCGGTGGCCAGCTTGCGCGACAAGCTGGCGCTGTGGGGCAGCCTGATCCCCGTCGATTGGGACGATCAGGATGATCCGGCCGACACCGCCGCGATGATCGCCGCCGCCCGCCTGGTTGAAAAGGGCCAGATGACCTACTTCGGCGAAAAGGGCCTGTCGGCGAAGGAACTGGGCGACATGCTGAAGGTCGCCTCGCAGCCCGATTTTGCATCCGATTTGCGCATCCGCCGGGGCCTGCTTACTTATCCGATCCCGCTGGTATCGGACATCGCCAATGGCGGCGCCCGGCGGTTCGATCGTGAGACGACCTGGCGCTACAGCTACAACATTGCGGACCTGCCCGGCGGCGCCCTGCCGTCCACGCTGGACTTGCATATGGTGATGGGGCCGCTGGCCGGCACCCGCACGACGATGGTGGTCATGGTGAACGACCGGCTGGTCTGGACCCGCGCGCTAACGCGCGCTGGAGATAAGACAGCTGGCGACAAGGACGAGGCTGGCAAGCCCGCCAGCCAGTTCCACGTCAACCAGTCGATCCAGCTTCCCGCCGATCTTCACAAGGCGCGCAACGATCTGGAAATCACGCTGACCTCCTATAGCGAGACGGACATGCGCTGCGGCGCAATGCGCCTGATCGCGGCGGAAATGCTGCCCAACACCGTGCTTCAGGCCGGGCCGCGCACGATCCTGCCGGCCATGCAACTGCGCGCCGCTCTCCAGGCCGCGCAGCCGGTGCGGCTGGCGAGCGAGCCGCTGACCGCGCCCGATGCCCAGGCGGCAAGCCTGCTGCTCTCAAACCTGGCGCCAAGCCGCCTGCGCTTTGACGACAAGGCGCCGCGCGCCACCGTGCAGGTCTTCGCCGGGGACGTTGCCGCCAAGGTCGCCCGCCTGCGACCGGGGCCGGCCCGCTGGATCGTCTCCGCCCCCGTGGACAAACGCGATGAGGTGAGCGCCGAACCGCTTACGCCCACTTCGCGCGGCCTGTCCGACAATGTCGTGCTGATCGTCACGTTCGCCCAGCCACCTCAACTGCCGACCGTGCCGGTTGCGATTCCGACCACAGGAGCGAGCCCGAGTTCGAGCCCAACTCCTACCCTGCGCCCAACTGGCGCCGCATCGCCGACCGCTCGCGGCACCAGCCAACAATAATGGCATCGGCCGGCGAGTATTCCCGGCGCGATGCCAATTTCCGGTCGGTGGACAGCCGCCCCGGCCAGCTTGCCGTACATGTCTCTACCCTGCGCGCGCCGGCGCTGCTGCTGACATTCGCGATCCTCTCCGCGATACAGATCGCCGCGTTCGAACTGGGCTGGCTGGACGAGTTGTTCCCGGCCCGCGACTACGTTTTCGGGCCTTACATGGGCATGCACGCGCTGGCCGTGCGGGCCTTCATCCTGTCGTTTTACATCTCGTTCGCGATCTTCGCGTCCGGCACCGCGAAGGCCCGCGCGATGATGGCGTTCGACCTGGTGCTGCGCTTCCTGGTGATCTGCGCGCTGCTCGATCTGGGTAGCACCGCGCTGCTGGGGCTGATCGGCGAACCCTATCCGCTGTCGGTAATCCAGGTGATCGCCGGCTTGCTGGGGTTCGGCATCTTCGCCTTCATCATGCTGGAACGCGGCACCATGCCCGAACCGGTCTTCGTGCGGATCGACCGGCACCACAATTACCGATCGCTGTTCCGCATCGCCGCGACCGGCAGCGTGGCCATGGTGATTTCCGCATGGGCGGGCTTTCACAACGTGGCGCTGCTGAACGACCTTCGGGAACTCAGCCTGCTGGGCGGCATCGGCCCGGGTGTCGTGCTGTTTCTTACGGTGTTCTTCGCCCAGCTCTACGTCATTGCCGCCGTGCAGCGCCGGATACTGGCCCGTCGCGACTTCGCCGCCCCGATCAGCGTGATCGTGCCCGCGCACAACGAACGCTACATCATCGAAGAGACGATCCGCTACATCGACCGCGCCGCCGCCGAATACAGCGCCCCGGTCCAGCTTATCATCATGGACAATGCCTCGACCGACGGCACCGGAGACCACGCGCGAGCCGCCATCGCCGCGTGCAGCGCGTTGGAGGGCCGCGTGGTCGAAGTGCCCCGGCCCGGCAAAGCCCACGCGCTCAATGCCGGGGCGGCCATCGCCAGCCACGAATTCATCGTGCGCATCGATGCAGACACGCTGGTTCGAGGCGACACGTTCCGGCTAGCCATGCAGAACTTCGCCAATGCCGAAACGGGCGCGGTGGGCGGCATTCCGCTGCCGCCCGGCGGTGCCCTGTTCGATGGCGGGCGGCTGGTGGAGGTGCTGCTGAAGCACGGCTACTATTCGCCGGCGCTTTCCGCGATTACCGGCCTTGTCGGCATTCCGGGCATGTTCGTGATCTACCGCCGCAGCGCACTGCAACGCGCGGGGTCGTTCCCCGCCGGCATGAATGGCGAAGATACCGATATCTCGCTGCGGATCGCCGAACTGGGTTATCACTCGCTGGTGGATGAGCGGGTGCGCTATGTGTCCGAAGTGCCCACCAGCTTCGCGCACTTGCGCGAACAGCGGCTGCGCTGGTTCCGATCCGTCTACCATGTCAGCGCGCGGGCCAGTTCGCTGATCGTGTCCCGCCGGATCACCATTCGCGGCAAGTTGATCCTGCCCTACATGCTGCTCAACAATGCCCGCCGGGCGATGATGGTGCCGCTGCTGGTCTTCGGCCTGCTGGAAGCGATCTTTTCGCACAACACCAGCTATCCACTGGACTGGCATGCCGTATTGGCGGTGCTGCTGGGCGCGCCGCTGCTGAATGCGGTTCTCGCGATCGTGCTGAGCAAGGAACCCCGCGCTTTCCTGTCACTGCCGCCCTACGTCTTCTTCCGCACGCTGCGGGCCTGGTACACGCTGGAATCGGCACTGACGATCCCGATCAACACGCATCGCACGCGCGTAACCCTGCCCGACACCGGGCATGCCCTCGCATTCGCCACACCAAGTCTTGCGCCACTGGGGGACTCATCCGCCGAAGAGGTGATGCCCCAGCCCGTGCCTTCTCCGAATATCCCCCCGCAGGAGACGCCATGACCCCCGCATGCCGCCGCATTTCGCTCTCTGCCGCCCCCGTTGCGCTTACCTCCCTCGCGCTTGCATTCACTGCCATGGCTCCGACGCCCGCAATCGCGAAACAGGGCGATCTGGTGTTCGATGGTTCGGCCTGGGTGGGGCGTAGTGTGGTGCCGCCGGACGTCATCGATTCCACCCCCGATCAAGATCGCATCCAGACCGACCTCGGCACCAGTATGCGGCTCAGCTACGATTCCGGCCCGGTGATCCTGCGCGCGCTGGCCGGGGCGGATGTGTTTCCGGTGGAGAGCGACTACAACCGCTACCGCCTGGGTGCGGAGGCGCAGTACGATCTGGCGCTGGCGGACAAGGGCCGCGTGAAGCTGCGGCTAATTCCCGGCTTCGACTATGTGTTCAGCAACAATGGCCGCGTGTTCGATCGCTATCGCATCGACGGGCAACTTATCATGCGCCACAACCGCGAACACACCACCACCGTCCGCCTGCGCTATGGCTTTCGCAACCAGTGCGAATGCACGTTCCGCGGCTACGACCAGTCCGAATGGCTGGGCGAATTGCGCCATTTCTGGCGGCCGGGCAACGGGCCCACGCGCATTCAGGGATCGCTGCTGGGCATGCACCACGATGCCGATGCCCAGCGCTTCAGCTATGACGGGTTCGGCGCGCAACTGATCGGCCGCACGGCGCTGACGCCAAAGCTGGACCTTTACGGCCGCGCCTATTTCGCCAAGCGCTATTACAAGGCTGCCTTTTCCAACCTCTACGATTTCAAGAGGCGCGATACGCAAGTGCGCGGCACGGTCGGGTTGGAGTATGCGGTGGCCCGCACCTATTCGCTCTATGCCGAAGGGGGCTATACCAACACCGATTCGAACGTGCCCACGCGCGCCTATCACGGCTTCATCGGCCAGTTGGGCGTCCGCTGGAACTTCCTGCTGGCGCAAGGATCATGACCGCGCGCCCTGGCGGACGGAATACAGATCGATATCCCGATTGGAGGAACAGGCCGATGAAGCGGATTTCCCTGATTTCCTGTGCGACACTGGCAACGCTGGCACTTGCCGGTTGCCAGACGGCCCCGCGAGCGCCCCAGCCCGCCGGTCCTCCTGCCGGTCCTCCTGCCGGTCCTCCTCCATCCATCGCTCCGCAGCCCCCTGCGACGGGCGGCCTTGCCGGCACATCTTGGAAACTGGTCGGCTTCCAATCGATGGACGATGCGCAGGGCACCACCAAGCCCGAAGCCGGGCGCGACTACACGCTGGAATTCGGGGCGGATGGGGCGCTGACCATGCAACTGGATTGCAATCGCGGCCGGGCATCCTGGACAGCAACTGCTAGTGGCGAAGGCGGCTCGCTGACGATCGGTCCGGTTGCTTCCACTCGCGCACTCTGTGCGCAACCGGATATGGGCCAGACGATGGCTGCGCGCCTGCCAGACGTGGCAAGCTACACCTTGCGCGGCGGGCATCTTTTCCTTGCGCTCAAGATGGATAGCGGCATTTACGAATTCGCCCCGCTCTGACCTGATGTTGCGGCCGGCATTTCGGGGAAACGACTTGGACCGCGATACGTCGATGGATTGCCGGCATGGATGGCACGGTGGCGTGCGGGTCGTGAGGCAGCACGCCCCGTTCCAGCGCGCGGTTCTTATGCTGCTGGCGTTCTTCGGTCTGCTGGTCGGCGCTCCCGCGCAGGCGCAACTGCCAATCCTGCCGATCCCGCTGCCATCCGTCAGCCCAAAGCCGGACGCTTCCGCCGCGCCGGTGGCGGATTCCGAGCCTGCCCAAACCGAGGCAGCGCCCGCCCATCCGATCGTCTCGCTGATCGGGCCGGAGGCGGTGGCGAAGTTCAACGCCGATGCCGCGCAAGCGCAGGTGGTACTGGCCAAGCCCATCGGCAATTACGACTACACCGGCGTCCATCAGCTCAACAAACTGCGTGACCGGCTGGCGGCGGACCGCGACCTTGCCCGCCAGATCGCCGATCGCAGCAATCTGGATGCGCGGATCATTCAGGCGCAGATCGCCGCACTGGGCGCCGCCCCGGCGGAGGGCAAGAGCGAGCCCGGCGCGATCACCGCGCGGCGCAAGGAACTGGACGCGCAACTCTCCGTAAAACTCGCCCCCGTGCTGGACGCGCGTGAGGCGCAGGCCCGTGCGGCGACGCTGGTTTCCGAACTGGACGAGCGCATCGCCACGCTGGAACGCAACCGCCGCTCCGAACGCACGCGCTCCATCCTCGACCCACGGTTGTGGATCGACGTCGCCAGCGATGGACAACAGGGCCTGGATATCGCCGCGCGAGAAGGGGCGAAAGGCGTGGCGCATGACGGCGCCAGCCGCTTCGCGCTGCGCCTGCTGGCAGTGGCCGGGCTGGTGCTGCTGGGTCCCTTCGCTTCGATCCGTCTGCTGCGCATCGTTCGCCGCCGCTTCGTGGAAAAGCACCTGGCCACGCCGCAAACCGCGCCACGGCTGATCTACATCGTCATCGAAGACGTGATCGCCGCGCTCTTCCTGTTCTTCGCCATTGGCTGCTCGGTCGCGGCCTTCAACCTGCTGATGCGGCCGTTCCTGGACAATGAGACGCTCGCCGCACTCAGCGTGCTGCTGCTGCTGGCTGCACTGGTGGTGGCGATCGCCCAGTGGCTGGCGAAAAGCACGCTGCAATCGCCGTTTCACGAATTGCGGCTGGTCCGCCTGCGCCCGGACCTGATCGACCGCGCCGTGGGCACCGTGCGCCTGCTGGGCATCGTGCTGGCACTGGAAATCGTGGTGGAGGGGATAGAGGATCAGGGATTCCTGGCCATATCGGTCATCGATCTCGCCTCCGCACTGCTGCTGATCTGCGGCGGCGCGCTGGTTTGGCGCTTCGCCGGGATTATCGACAAGGGGCGCGACAAGACGCCGGAACCAGCGGAAGCGAAGACGCTGCATGCCCGCCCCCACACTGGCAGAAAGGAAGGGGATCCGCTCGATTTCGCGGCCCCCTTGGCCAAGATCCTGATGCTGCTGGCGGCAGGCTGCGTGGTTGCGGCGGTGGTCGGCTACATCGTGCTGGCGCGCGAACTGTTTTCCGACCTTGTCATGTCGGTGGCGATCATCGCCATCGCCATCTTCCTGCACCGGCTGGTCACGCTGATCGTCGGGCTGCTGGCCGAAGGCGGCCTGAAGCGGTACCGCGCCAGCATTCATTTCGTGCCGATGCTGGCCGGCATCGTGCTGACCCTTTCCGCCCTGCCGCTGCTGGCCATCACCTGGGGCTACAACAGCCGCGAGATCGGCGACGCCGTGGTCATGCTGCGCACCGGCGTGACCTTCGGCAATGTGAATATCTCGGCGGGGGACATCCTGACGTTCGCCTTCGTGTTCCTGGCCGGCTATATCGCCACGCGCTGGGTGCAGCGGATCATCAACCTGACGATCCTGCCCCAGTTTGAGATCGACCGGGGATCGCAGGCCTCCATCGTCACCATCATCGGTTATGTCGGCATCGTGATTTCGGCGGCCGTCGCCATCGCCACCACGGGCCTTGACCTCACCAGCCTGGCCTTCATCGCCACTGCCCTTTCGGTGGGCCTTGGCTTTGGTCTGCAATCCACGGTGGAGAACTTCACCAGCGGCATCATCCTGCTGGTCGAACGCCCGATCCGCGAGGGGGACTGGATCGAGGTGGGCACTTATTCGGGCATCGTCCGCAAGGTCTCAGTCCGCTCCACCCACTTGGAGAGCTTCGACCGGCACCAGATCATCATCCCGAACTCACAGCTTATCACCGGCAGCGTGAAGAACCTCAGCCTGGGTGAGCATCTGGCGCGCGTGGTGGTGCCGATCAGCGTCGCCTACGGGTCGAACCTGGAACACGTGCGCGAGGTGCTGGTCGAGATCGCCAAGGCGCAAGACGGCGTGCTGTCCTGGCCCGAGCCCAACGTGACGCTGGATGCCTTTGCCGACAGCGCGGTCCAGATGCGCCTGCTGGTTTTCGTGCGCGATGCCACCGACGGCACCGCCACCGCCTCCGCCATGCGGTTCGAGATCGCCCGGCGCTTTGCGGCTGAGAACATCGAAATGCCGTTCCCGCAAATGGAAGTGCGCATGCACGAGGAAGACCCGCGCAAGAACCGGTGAGGGGCCGGTCAGTCCCCCGCCACGGTCAGCCCGTCTACGCGCAAGGTCGGCACGTTCAACGACCGGTCGCGCTCAAGGTCGTTGGCCGGAACCAGTGCCGCGAACATCGCCAGCAAATTGCCGGCCACGGTGAATTCCGCCACTGGCCCGGCGATCTGGCCATCGACGATGCGGAAACCCGATGCGCCCCGGCTGTAGTCGCCGGTCACGCCGTTCACGCCCTGCCCGATCAGTTCGGTGATGTAGACGCCGTCCTTGATGTCCGCCATCAGCTCGGCGGGCGAAAGCGTGCCCGGCAGCAGGTCGACATTGCCCACCGAAACCCCCGGCGCACCGTTACCGCCGCGCGCGGCATGGCCACTGGGGGCAAGGCCCAACTGGCGGGCAGAGGCGCTTTCCATCAGCCAGCCGGTTAGCCGCCCATCCTCCACCAGATTGCGCGCGCGGGTGGCCAGACCTTCGCCGTCGAACGCCCGCGAACGCAGCCCGCGCGGGCGCAACGGATCCTCAACGATGGTAATGCCGCTGGCAAAGATCGCCTGATCCAGCCGATCGAGCAGAAAGCTGGACCGCCGCGCGATTGCGCTGCCCGACATGGCGCCCAGCAGATGGCCCACCAGCGATCCGCCCACGCGCGGGTCGAACACCACCGGCATCGGCCCACTGCGCAGCCGGCCCGGCGAAAGCTTGGCCACGGCCCGCTCGCCCGCCAAGGCACCGATAGAGGCGGAGGTCGGCAGGTCCGACCAATGATGCATGGCCCGCCAGTCGCCATCGCGCTGCTTGTCCGCGCCTTCGCCAGCCACCACCGAAGCACTGACCGAGCGGCTGGTGGACCCGTAAGCCCCGCCGAAACCGTGGCTGGTGGCCAATGCCACCACGCCGCCGCCCGAACTGGCCGAAGCGCCATCCGAATTGGTGACGCCGGCCACCGCGCGCGCGGCATCCTCCGCTTCTTCCGCCATCAGGCGCAAGTCCTGCGGGCCGGGCTCGCGATCGTCTAGCAGGTCCAGGTCGGTCCAGGGGCCGGAAGAGAGCAGTTCCTCAGGCGCCAGCCCGGCAAAGGCATCCTCCGGCGCGCTGCGCGCCATCGCCAGCGCCCGGCTCGCCAATTCGTCCAGTGCCTGCGGAGACAAGTCGCTGGAGCCGATGCTGGCCGATCGTTTGCCTACGAACAGCCGCAGCGAGATATGCTCGCTTTCCGATCGTTCGACATCTTCTAGCTTGCCAAGGCGCACCTGAATCGCCTCCGACGAACTGGCGCCATAGACCGCGTCGGCGGCATCGGCACCGGCCCGGCGCGCACGATCCACCAGCTGCTGCGCGCGGTCCAGCGCTTCGTCGGGGGTCAGCATCCTCTTTCAATCTCCATGGGCAGGCCGCGCAAATGAACCACGCGCCGCAGTCTGTGCTGACCTAGGCGCACTGGCTGCGAAGGGCAAATGGTGGCCTGGAAAGTGGGGTGCACCGCACTTGCGGGCAAGCGGGCCGCGTGCTTGGATGGGCAAATGGAAAAGATCATGGTCATATGGATGCTGATCGCCGCGCTACTTGTGCCCGCGGCGATCCTGACGGCCATCGGTGCCGGCTTGCTACGGATGTTTCCGGTATTCAGGGCCAGAGGCGGATTGTCCGTTGTGGTGACCGGATCAGCCCTGCCCTTGCTCATGTTGGCCTATGGGCTTCACCTCGCATGGAAGCCCAGGCCGGAGCGTATGACCGATTTCGTTTCGCTTGACTGGTGGCTGATCACGGCTGCGCCGCCAAGCTGGATCGCCTGCCTGCTGGTCGCGTGGCTGATTGCGCCCCGGCCCGTCAGTGGACCAGCAGCGCCAGTCCCTTGAACAGCCCGGTCAGCGCGAAAGGCAGGCCGATCGCCAATCCCCAGAGCATCATCAGGTCGCGGCGGTAGAACGGTTGAAGCGCAGGATCGTGCGCCTGTTCGTCGGTCAGGCGGTTCCAGCGGGCTTCGAAACGGCGACAGGCAGGGATGATCGCGATCACCAGGATAACCAGCGCCAGATAAGGCAGCAGCGATTCGTCGCCCGCTTTCAACGCGCCGATCGTCACGAAAATCTGGAGTGCGGTATAGACCAGCAGGGCATAAGCGATGTGATCGCTCATCTTGCGGCGAAAGTCGGGCAGCGCCTTGGCCTGATCAACTTCCGACGGGGTATGTCGAACCGGTTGCGGCGCGTGTGTGGAACGCAGGTCCGCATGCCCCCCCTCGGCATCGCGGCTGAAACCGTCTGAAATCCCTGTATGTCTGCCGGTCTTGGCCATGGAGCCTAACCTTTCTGTCCTGAGTGCGACCTTTGTTGTCTCTCCCGCGATCACTAGATCACGCAGCGCATCGATTGGCAAGTTCGCGCCATGCCGAACGCAATTTTCTATCCCTGCATTATGAACCTTATGATGGTACTGAAACTGTCGCACCGTCCCCGGCGTTCCCGCGAACAATGCACGCTCTGGCGCCCATCTGGTCGCCAGCCGGAAATGGCGGCTTGCGATAGGCCGGTGGGCTGCGTAAACGGCGGGGGAGATGACCGAAACGAGCGAACGCATGCAGGAAACCCCGGCCGCCGCGCTAACCGTGGCGCAAAATGGCGGGCTTGAGGTCATCTCGATCGCCAAAAGCTATGACAAGCGCGCGGTGCTGACCGACATTTCGGTCTCGGTCGCCAAGGGCGAAGTGCTGGGTCTGCTGGGCCCGAACGGCGCCGGCAAGACCACCTGCTTCTATTCGATCATGGGCCTGGTGCGCCCCGACTCGGGCCGCATCCTGATGGACGGCGTGGATGTGACGCGCCTGCCGATGTATCGCCGCGCGATCCTGGGCCTGGGCTATCTTCCGCAGGAAACCTCGATCTTTCGCGGCATGACCGTCGAACAGAATATCAGCGCGGTGCTGGAACTGAACGAGCCCGATCGCGACGTGCGCGCGTCCGAGCTTGAGCGCTTGCTGGACGAATTCGGCCTGACCCGCCTGCGCTCCAGCCCGGCAATGGCGCTTTCGGGCGGCGAGCGCCGCCGCTGCGAAATTGCCCGCGCGCTGGCGGCCAAGCCTTCGATCATGCTGCTGGACGAACCGTTCGCCGGCATCGACCCGCTATCCATCGCCGACATCCGCGATCTTGTACGCGATCTCAGTTCGCGCGGCATCGGCGTGCTGATCACCGACCACAACGTGCGCGAAACGCTGGATATCGTCGACCGCGCCTGCATCATCTACGGCGGCCAAGTGCTTTTCGCGGGCAGCCCGGAAGCGCTTGTCGCCGATGAGAACGTGCGCCGCCTCTATCTGGGCGAAGGCTTCACCCTGTGACGGGGCACCGCCCCGTTATCATGTTCCGCGTCGTGAGGGGGCTCCACGGCGCGAACGGGGTGGCAGGAACAAGGCAGCCCCCTTCGGGAACCTGAGCCGTGGCGCTAGGGCCCAGGCTGGACCTGCGGCAAAGCCAGTCGCTTGTCATGACGCCGCAGCTTCAGCAGGCGATCAAGCTGCTGGCGCTCTCCAACCTTGAGATCGAAGCCTTCATCGGCGAAGCGCTGGAGGCCAATCCCCTGCTCGATGTGGGTGGCGCCTCGTCCGGACCGGATGTCGGCCCCGTTGTGGGCGAAGGCCCCGCCGAAACGCCGCGCCTGACCTCCCCCGAAACCTCCGCCGTGGACCGGTTGATCGGCGAAGGACGCGGCGGAGAGGATCGCCCGCTCGACATCGAAGTGCCCGCCGGAGAGCGCGAGCGCGACACCGGCGACGGCAACGAGCGCGCCGAGGCCTCCTCCACCGATTTAGTGACTAGCGACTGGGGCGGAGACTTGCGCTCGGGCGGCGGCGAGGATGGCCCCGGCATCGACCAGCACGGCGGCGGCGAACTATCGCTGGTCGAGCATCTCGAAGCGCAACTGGGCACCGCCACCGACGACGAACTGCTGACCGGCATCGCCCGCTACATGATCGGCCTGCTGGATGAGGCGGGTTATCTGCCCGTCACGCTGGGCGAAGTCGCCATGGACCTGGGTGTCGAAGCGGTGGAAGCCGAAGGGGCGCTTGCCGTGCTGCAATCGCTCGATCCCACCGGCGTCGGCGCCCGCACACTGGGCGAATGCATCGCGCTGCAGGCGAAAGAGGCGGACCGCTACGACCCGTGCATGGCGCGGCTGATCGACAATCTGGACCTTGTCGCGCGCGGCGATCTGCCCCGGCTCAAACGCATCTGCGGCGCCGACGATGAAGACATGGCGGACATGCTGAGCGAATTGCGCGGCTACGACCCCAAGCCGGGCCTGCGCTTCGGCGGCGAGCCGGGCGCGGCGGTCGTGCCGGACATTCTGATCACACCAGCCGCAGCCGAAGAGAAGCAAGGCGAAAAGCAGGGCGCGCAGCCGGGCTGGGACATTGCCCTGAACGAAGCGACGCTGCCGCGCCTGATCGTCAATCGCGGCTATTTCCTGGAACTGCGCAGCGGCTGCACCGACAAGGCATCGCGCAACTGGCTTTCCGAAAAGCTGACGGATGCCAACTGGTTGATCAAGGCGCTGGACCAGCGGCAGAAGACCATCCTGAAAGTCGCCGCCGAACTGGTGCGCCAGCAGGACGGCTTCTTCCGCCACGGCGTCTCGCAATTGAAACCGCTGACCTTGCGTACGGTGGCCGAAGCCATCGGCATGCACGAATCCACCGTCAGCCGCGTCACTTCCAACAAGTACCTCAACTGCCCGCGCGGGACCTATGAGCTGAAATACTTCTTCACCTCCGGCGTGGCGGCGACAGGCGGCGAAGGCGCTTCGGCGGAGGCGGTGAAGGCGGCGATCCGCCAGTTGATCGATGCGGAGGATCCCAAGGCGATCCTGTCCGACGACACTTTGGTGGACCTGCTGAAAGCGAAGGGTTTCGAACTGGCCCGCCGCACCGTGGCCAAGTATCGCGAGGCGATCGGCCTTGGCAGTTCGGTTCAGCGCCGCCGCCAGAAAGCCATTGCTGCAGCGCGGTAACTACTAAGCATGGTGATAGTCAGTATCGCCAGTTAAATGCTTGTATTGCTGAGCATTATTTTATTTGAAAAGACAGGATTCGTGTTAGCTTTCAAACCATGAAGTGCGCCAGACTTGCGATGATCCGAAAACGGAAATCGCAAGAATAGGGGCACCATATTGGAGAGAATGCCGATGTCCTACGTCGATCGGAATTCCAACCCCAACCAAAAGTTCCTCACCGGGGGCGTGGTCGCATTGATTCAGGGTGGCGTAGCGCTGGCCCTGATCAACGGCTTTGCGGTGACGATGTTCCAATCGGAACCGAAGCACCACACGGAGGGCGTAATGGTCCATCTGGACCCGCCGCCTCCCGCCCCGATGCCGACGACGCAGCCTGAAAAGCCCTCACCGATCGACACGGTTCCCACCACCACCCACACGCTTATCAAGGAACCGACGACCACCACTCAGCCCACCGAAAATCCATCGCCCACTACGCTGACCACCGGCACGCCGACCGGCACCACGCTCGATCCCTTGCCGCAGCCTTCCACCACGCCCTCCCCGCGCTTCCAGCCGCGCGGCGCGATGCCGCGGAACGATCCGGGCACCTGGGTTTCCACGCAGGATTATCCCGCCGGGGAACTGCGTGCAGAGCATCAGGGCATGGTCCGATTCCGCGTCGACGTCGATGCGCGCGGCCGGGTGGGCCAGTGCACGATCATGAGTTCCAGCGGCTATTCGGGCCTGGACGAAGCCACCTGCAAGTACGTCAGCCGGCGCGCCCGGTTCGATCCCGCCACGAATGCCGACGGTGAAGCCTCTGCCGGCTCATACATGGGGACGATCCGCTGGATCATCCCGCGGGACTGACCCTTGCACCCCCATGGGTCATCCCGCCCGGAGCGGCGCACATCCGCACCACCGTGCCGCTCCGGCTCGTCAAGGGAAAGGGACCGTTCCCGTCCCTGACCCGGGTCCCGCCCGCACGGCATACCCCTAGCCGTGCGGGCGGGCCGCCCCATGGACCTTGAGAGAGTGTTTGAAAAATTTCGCGGCTGGTGCCGCTCCAAAATGCCTATCGAGGCATTTTTCAAACGGTCTCGAAGATAGTCGTTTCCCCTGAGGGGGCGCTTCGCCCTCGATCAACCCTGTTGTCCTAGTTCTCGGGAACGAGATCGCCGGCAGGGTTGAAACGAGGGCGAAGCATGATTCCGAAGACTTTCCACTTCATCTGGGTGGGCGACGAAAGCCGCCGCCCGGACAATTGCATCCAGACCTGGCGCGATGCCCATCCGGACTGGACCTTCCGCCTTTGGGGCAATTCCGATCTAAACGGGCGCGAGTGGATCAACGCCCGCCATATGGCCGAAATGCGCCAGCGCGAATGGAACGGCGTGGCGGACATGATGCGCTGGGAAATCCTGCACGAACACGGCGGCCTGGTCTTCGACGCGGACAGCATCTGCACCCGCCCGCTGGACGACAGCCTGCTCGATTGCGAAGCCTTCGCATGCTGGGAAAATGAGATCGTCCGGCCCGGCCTGATCGCCGCCGGCTATTTCGGCTGTCAGGCAGGCAATGGGTTCGTGAAGCAGATCATCGACGACATTGCCGCCAGCCCCTCCGTGATCGGAGAGATGGCGTGGAAGACGGTGGGCCCCCAGCGGCTGACCGATTGCTACCGCAAGTTCGCCTATACCCCGCTGCGTATCTACCCCAGCCATTACTTTATCCCGCGCCACTTCACCGGGGTGACGTACGAAGGCCGCGATCCGGTCTACGCGCATCAGCTATGGGGCTCTACCAACCGAACATACGACCAGATCCACAAAGCTGATCTGAGGGCTGATCTGGGCGCCGCCGCCGCGCCCTCACCTGCCCCGGTTTCGGTAACCTCGCCCGCTCAGGCCCCCTCGCCCGAGCAGCCGGCCGAACAGGCGCTCAAGCAGGTGGGCACCGATGGCTCGCCGCTGGAAAAGATCCACGCGCCCTACTTCCTCCAGCGCGTGCCGGTCAGTTCGGAACTTGCCGCGCTGGGGCGCATGGACGTGTTCGCCAGCCTGCTATCCGGAAAGCGCGTGCTGCATGTCGGCTGCGCGGACTGGCCGATCACTGACCCACGCACCTCGCTCCACGTCCGGCTGGAGGAGCATTGCGCCCATCTCGACGGCGTGGACCCGCATGGAGAGGCGCTGGAACAGCTCCGCCCCTACGTGCGCGGCGACCTGTTCACCGACCTGTCGCAAGCCACCGGCAGCTACGACGTGGTGCTGGTGCCCGAAGTGATGGAACACGTGGCCGATGTCGCCGGGTTCCTGGCCCAGATCGAGGCAGTGGACGCCGGCCTGTTCCTCATCACCGTGCCCGACGCCTTCCAGTGCCGCGCCCGCCACTTCGACTATCGGGCCGAAACCGAGACTTTCCTTGAAGGCGTCCATCCGGACCACAACGTTTGGTACACGCCCTATACGTTCGCGAACACGCTGCGAAAATACAGCAGCCTGGAACTGCAGCGCATGTGGTTCTTCAACCGCATCTCGCTGCTGGCGCTGCTCAGCAAGCCGGCTTTGGCCCAAGCGGCATAGATCCCGGCTTAAATACAGGTGTAAATCTCGGCCGAACATTCCAAGATGGAACTTCGGGCTGCCCGTCCTGTTATGCACATGGCGTCCAATACCTTTGGAAACTTCACGTCCGATTTCAGGGATTGTGCCGATAATTTACAAAGTGCCGACAGCCCCCAAAATCGACGGCGGACTTACGAAAAAGACGCGCTGCACCAAACATCACATTTGGGAAGGACGATCGATGATCATGGGAATTACACGCAGATCGGCGATTTTCACTCTATCCGTCGCGGCATTGGCCACTGCCATGCCCAGCCAGGTGATGGCGGCATCGACCGCAGCCGAAATCGAAGCCAAATCCCGCGCGGCTCTTCAGGAGCTTTACGCCGCCAACCCGAAGGCCGCCGCCATCGGCAAGCGGGCAAAGGGCATCATGATCTTTCCGAAGATCATCAAGGGCGGCTTTGTCATCGCCGGGTCCTCGGGCGACGGCGTGCTGCTGGTGAACAACAGGGCGGCTAAGTTCTTCAATATATCCAGCGCTTCGGTGGGCCTGCAGGCCGGTGCGCAGGGCTATGGCTATGCCCTGTTCTTCATGAATGAAAAGAAGCTGGCCGATGCGATGTCCAATGAGAACTGGGACGTCGGTTCGGACCCCAGCGTGGTGATGATCGACAAGGGCGCCGCCGCCGAACTCGACACGACCACGCTGAACAACGCGGTCTACGCCTTTGCCTTTAGCCAGAAGGGCTTGATGGCCGGCATCAGCCTGAAGGGCAGCCGAACGAAGGAAATCCATCCGAGGTAGCGAAGCTTCCCATTGGGCGATGGCTAATTTTTAGAAGCCCGCTATTCCACTTCGAAATGGTCCGGCGCCAGACCGGCCAGCCTGCGCCGATGCATTTCCGCAAATGCCGCCTCCAACCGGCGCGTGTAGTCGTTTGTGCGGAACAGCGGGGCGGTCAGGCGGTTTACGGCCAGCCTTGCGCGCAAGTCCGCCAGTCGCTGCGGATCGCGGGCCAGGGTAAGCGCGGTTTCCTCATAGGCCGCCGCGTCCACCACGGCCATGTCCGGCAGGCCCACGGCATGGACAAGGCTGGTGGCGACGCGGGCGGCGAACTGGCGGCCGGTCAGCGTCAGCACCGGAAGCCCCGCCCACAGCGCGTCAGAGGCGGTGGTGTGCGCGTTGACGTTGAAGGTATCCAGAAACAAATCGGCATGGGCCAGCCGGCCAAGATGCTCGGCATGGGGAACGTTGCGCGCGAAGACCAGCCGGTCGGGGTCGATACCGTGGGCGGCAGCGTGTTGGCGCAAATTCGCCTCGGCCCATTGGTTGGAGCGCAACAGCCAGAGCACGCTTCCTTCGACCTGGGCCAACAGCCGCATCCAGATATCGAACTCGGCCGGGCCGATCTTGTAGGTATGGTTGAAGCAGCAGAACACGAAGCCCTGCCCTTCTTGCCTTTGGGGTAGCCCCCATTCGGTGCGAGAGCGCGGGTCGGGCGTGATCGGGCGCCGGTCGTCGTTGGCTTGATAACAGCCGGCAAGGCGCACGATCTTCTCGCTGAACCACGCCTCACCGCCCGGGGGCAGCGCAACGGCATCGGCCACGAAATAGTCGATGCAGGGATGGCCGATTGTACCGGGATACCCCATGTGGCTCACCTGCACGGGCGCCAGCCGCTGGCCGAACATCGTGCTGCGGGTGCCGCGGGTGTAACCTTTCAGGTCGACCGCGATGTCCAGCGCGTCGTCGCGGGCAAGTTCTCGCACTTGCGCGTCGGTAAGGTGGCCGATCTCGGTGAAGGCATCGACTTGGCGGCGCAAGGCAATGCGGGAGGCGTCGTCCTCCCGCGCCGGGCCGTAGCTGTAAAGGCGTACGTCGAAGCGGGCGCGGTCATGCTCGCGGAACAGGCCGCTCATCAGATACATCGTCGCGTGATTGTGAAAATCGGCCGAGAAGTAGCCGATGCGGATGCGGCCATCGGCTGAGGGCGCGGGATCGGGCAGGCTTTTCGCCAAGGATTCTTGACCGGCGCCGAACTTCACCGCCGCGCAAGCCAGCGAACGACGATATTGGTGCTCCGGATCGTCGACGAAGGGCAATGTCGCGAAAGGCTGGACGGCGGCGGCGGAGGGACTGTCGGTCAGCGCGAACTGATCGCGGTTGCTCCAGTCGCAGATATGCGCTTCCTCGAAAAGCGCTTGCAGCAGCGCGGAACGGTCGGCGGGGTCGATCGCGTAAGCGTTACGGAATGCAGCGATCGCATCGGGCAGCACGCCCTTCAGCACCAGCGCCTTACCCCGGTTGACGATCGCCTGGGTATTGTCGGGATCGGCGGCCAGCGCGCGGTCGTAGGCGTCAAGCGCCTCGTCGATCCGGTCCAGCAGCAGCAGTTCGCCGCCCATGTTATTGTAGGCGCTGGAATGGTCGGGCTTCAGCGTCACTGCCTTGCGATAGGAATCGACCGCCGCCGCACGCGCGCCACGCTTCGCGCGCAAGTTGCCCAGGTTGTAATGCGCCTCCACATAGCTGGGGTCGATCTTCACGGTGGCGGCGTATTCCACCTCGGCCTCCTTGGGCCGTCCGGCAAGGTCCAGCAGGTTGGCAAGGTTGTAGTGGGCGTCCGCATAGTCGGGATGCCGGGCGATCACGGCGCGATAGGTCGATTCGGCCTCCAATGTGCGGTTCTGTCGCCGCAAGGTAATGGCCAGGTTGTTGTAGCAGGCGGCGGCATCGGGGTCCGCAAGGATGGCGCGGCGGAAGGCTGCCTCGGCCGCTGGCAGCACGCCCAACGCCAGCAGCGCCGCGCCTTGCAGGTTGTGAACGGTGAAGCTTTGCGGGAATTGCTCGGCCAGACGGGCCCCCTGCCGCACCGCCTCGTCCAACGCGCCCGCGCGGTAGGCGGAGATCATCGCATCAAGCTGCTCCGGCGGCGGATTGGCGTTGGCCGCCTCCAATGCGTCCAACGCAGCACGAGCCCGCGAATTGCGCGGAAAGCGGCTCAACGCCTCACGATAGAGCGCCCGCGCCGCATCGGTCTCCCCCCGCCGCGCAGCCCCGCGAGCCTTGATCATCAGTGCTTCCAGTCCGCTCACACCAATCTCCCCGGCCGTTTGGTCCGCCAAGCCCAGAGCTAGGCAAACAGGGTTGATGGGCCATGAGCCGCCACATCCGCGAAAATCCGGAAGCGGCATTGTTCGAACAGCCAATAAAACCTCGCGAAATGTCCGCCCGCGTGTAACGTCGCGGGGTTCTGCGACGAACTCCTCTGGACATGCTGATGCGCACTGGCGAGACCGAACTGAGGGACTGGATGGTCCGCGCGCTCAAGGGCGACGCCAAGGCCTATGCGCGTCTGCTGGAGGCACTGGTGCCCCGTCTGCGGGCGTTTTTCCGTCGCCGCATGGCCGGGCGTGACGACGATATCGAGGATCTCTTGCAGGAAACGCTGATCGCCTTGCACACCCGCCGCATGACGTACGATCCGGCGCGCAACTTCACCGGCTGGCTCTACGCGATCGCGCGCTACAAGATGATCGACCATTTCCGCCGGCAGGGCCGCACCGTGCCGATCGACGGGCTGGAGGATGATCTTTCCATCGACAGTTTCGAGGACGAGGTCAGTGCCGGCCTCGATACCGAAGCACTGCTTTCGACGATCCCCGACAAGCAGGCCCGCGCCATCCGCGCCACGCGCATCGACGGCCTCTCCACCGCTGAGGCCGCCCAGCGAGAGGGGATGGGCGAATCCGATGTGAAGGTATCCACCCATCGCGGGCTCAAGGCGCTGGCCGCCCGCGTGCGGGATGCGATAAAGTGAAGGACATGGGCAAGACCGACTGCGACCGCCTTGTCGCTTCGCTCAGCGCGGATCTCTGCGCGGTGCCGCGCCATGCCGCCGCGCGGCGCATTCTTACCGGGCTTGCGCTGGGCATGGTGGTGACAGTCGCCATGCTCATGTTCGGGCTCGGCATCCGCCGCGATCTGGGTGACGCCATGCAGAGCGGCCATTTCTGGATGAAGGCACTCTATGCAGCCGTGCTGGGCGCGCTGGCACTGGTCGCCACACTGCGCTTGGCGCGGCCGGATTGCGGCCCGCAGCGCAAGCTATGGCTCATGGCCTTGCCGCTGGGCCTGCTTGCCGTGATCGCGGTCTTTGAGACGACACGGACGCCGGCATCGCAATGGCTGGCAATTTGGCTGGGGCATAGCTGGAAAATCTGCGCGGCCACGGTGCTCGTACTCTCATTGCCGATGCTGACAGGGCTGCTCTGGGCTTTGAAACGCCTAGCCCCGACGCGTCTTGGCCTTGCCGGAGCGACGGCCGGGTTGGCCGCAGGCGCATGGGCCGCGTGCCTCTATTGTCTCCACTGTCCGGAGACTTCCGCCCTTTTCGTGCTGACTTGGTATTCGTTGGGCATCGCGCTCTCCGCCGGTGTCGGCGCGGTGCTCGGGCCCCGGGTGCTACGCTGGTAGGGGATGGCCGGGGTTACTATCCCATGATGTCGGTAGAACACCCGATAACTGATCGGGCCTAGCCCCGGCAGCTTTTCCCTCGGTCATAACCGACGGAGAAGAATCATGCCGAACGGAAAGCCGAACATTCTCGTCATCTGGGGCGACGATATCGGGATCACCAATCTCAGCTGCTACAGCCACGGCCTGATGGGTTACGAAACCCCGAATATCGACCGCATCGCCAAGGAAGGCATGATGTTCACCGATTCCTACGGCGAACAAAGCTGCACCGCGGGACGGTCTTCCTTCATCACCGGGCAGAGCGTCTATCGCACTGGTCTTTCCAAAGTCGGCCGCCCCGGCGGGCGCGAGGGTTTGCTGCCAGAGACGGTCACCATCGCCGATCTGCTGAAGAACCATGGCTATGCCACCGGGCAATTCGGCAAGAACCACCTGGGAGACCGCAACGAATTCCTGCCGACCGTCCACGGCTTCGATGAATTCTACGGCAACCTCTACCACCTGAATGCCGAAGAAGAGCCGGAGATGGACGACTATTACCCGGAAAAGGACTTCCCCAACATCCGCGACAAGATCGGGCCCCGCGGCGTCCTGCACTGCTGGGCGCAGGACGCGGACGACGCCACCGAGGAAAAGCGCTGGGGCCGTGTAGGCAAGCAGAAGATCAAGGATACCGGCCCGCTGACCAAGAAGCGCATGGAAACCTGCGATGACGATTTCGTCGACAAGGCCAGCGACTTCATCCGCAAGGCCAAAGCAGACGACACCCCCTTCTTCGTGTGGCTGAACACCACCCACATGCACATGTTCACCCACACCAAGCCGGAGAGCAAAGGGCAGGCCGGGCGCTGGCAATCGCCCTATCACGATACCATGATCGACCATGACAAGAACGTCGGCCAGATGCTGGACCTCCTCGACGAGCTTGGCATCGCCGACGATACTTTCGTCATGTACTCAACCGACAACGGCCCGCACCGCAACAGCTGGCCGGATGCCGCCACCACCCCTTTCCGCAGCGAGAAGGATACCAATTGGGAAGGCGCGTTCCGCGTGCCGATGATGGTGCGCTGGCCGGGCAAGGTGGCGCCGGGATCAATCTCGCACGGGATCGTCCAGCATCACGACTGGCTGCCGACGTTCCTGGAAATGGCGGGCGAGGCCGATGTCAGCGAAAAACTGAAGAAGGGCCATCAGGCCAACGGCAAGAGCTTCAAGAACCATATCGACGGCATCAGCATGCTCGGCCACATCACCGGCAAGGAGAAGGAAAGCCCGCGCAAGCTGTTCTTCTACTTCAGCGACGATGGGGATGTGCTAGCCCTGCGCTACGACAACTGGAAGGTCGTGTTCATGGAACAGCGCTGCCAAGGCACGCTGCAAATCTGGGCGGAGCCATTCACGACCCTACGCCTCCCCAAGCTGTTCAACCTTCGAACCGATCCGTTCGAATATGCCGACATCACGTCGAACAGTTACTACGAATGGTTCCTCTACCACGACTACATCCTGTTCGGGGCCTTTGGCCTGGCGGATCAGTTCGTGGCTACGTTCAAGGAATTTCCGAGAGTGCAAGCGCCTGGCAGCTTTACGATCAACGATGCTCTGGTGAAGCTGAACGCCATACAAGTGGCCGACTGACAAAACCGAAGGGAGCGGCCAATTCCCGTCGCTCCCGCATCGGTGGCCTTTCGGGCACCCCGAACGGTCCGCGCCAGTCAACGCATCAAGCTTTTGATTTTTCGCAGGAAGTATGGAGCGGGTGAAGGGAATCGAACCCTCGTATTCAGCTTGGGAAGCTGCTGCTCTACCATTGAGCTACACCCGCAAATCAAGCACTTAGCTTGGATTTGGCTTGCCGTTTTCCAGTGCGTTTTCCACTGAGGCGCTGGCCTAGTGCCACGACGATAGCCGCGCCGTCAACATAGCGCTTACGAATTTCACCCACCTGGGCTTCGCTCCAACCCATAAGTCCGGCGATCTCTGAATCCGTCAGGCGAGCGGTCGGATGGGTCATCAGTCGGGTGGCAAAGGTGCCGCGAAGATCATGCAGGCGCTTGGCCAGCTTGATCTCTTCGCCCGTCACCGGATCGCGCTCGATGTGGAAGATGCCTTCCCCGCCATTCGCCTTCGCTCGCGCGTCGTCGAAGCTGCTGTTGAGCCCATCGCCGGTCGGCTTCCAGCTCTTCCCCCACCGGTTCACCAACACCGTTTCCACGCCTGGTTTGCGCGGCCGGGTCTTCAGCTCTTCCAGAAGGGCATCCAGTTCCGGGAGGCGCGGCAGGCTCACGCGGAAGCGCTTGCCGCGCGATTTCTTGGCGGTCATGCGGGTAATCGCCAGATCGCCTACCTCATCCCAGCGGAGTGTCACCAGGTCGGTGCGGCGCAGGCCGGTCAGCTCTCCCAGCGCGATAGCGTCGCGCAGCGGTTGCAGAGCCTCCTTGTTGATGGCGGCCAGGTCCTCAGGCAGCCAAACCACCGGGGCGCGATCGGTGCGACGGTAGACCGTGGGGATGCCCTTCGCCGGGTTGGCGAGGCACCAGCCCTGGAGCGTGCACCATTCGAGGAAGGTCGATAGGACCGAAACAGCGATGTCGGCAGCGCGCGGGCTGTCTTCTGCGATGTCATCGCGAAATGCTGCAATCTTGGGCTTCATGCGCACATCGCCAAGCACCCGCATGGGCACCTCTTCCCACTTGGCCTCGATGCGGTTGAGCGCCGTAGACCACGTGCGGCGCGTGCTCTCCGCAAGGTCCAGCCAATACTTGGATTTGCGGAACGCGGCGACGGCACCGGCACAAGTTGAGGTCGGAAGCGTGCGATCGGCCTGTTGAAGCTCGGCAATCTTCGCGATGTCGGCGGCAGTCAGGCGGGGCCTTGTGCCCTGCTCTGCAACGCGAACCAATGGACCGCCGCGCCACGCGTAAATGTAATAGCGCAGGTTCTTGCCCGCGCGTGCGACCTTGAGAATCCGGGGCCCACCGCTCATTGATTAAAGCTTTCCTGCCTTTGCCCAAGCTTCAAATTCGTCCCTGGCTTGCGACGGGAATGCGCTGCTGCCGAGGATTCGGATTGTCCCGTCAGGGGATACCTCGAACGCTGCCACGTCAAGACCGGCCGTCCGCGCGACTTCAATCTGCGCGAGGACCTTCGCCTTGGTTGGATAGTGCGCCTTGCTGTCGGCCTGACTAGTCTGCGCTGTCGACGCCATCACGCGCCCTCCGATGCAGTGGCGGCGAGATGATCGCGCAGCTTCATCCCCAGCGGCGTCAGGCGGAAGAACCAGCAGGCCGAAACGCGCGCCGTCAGAACGGTATCGGTGCCGGCCGTGATCGTGACCGGCGTATCATCCGCGAACTGGCGATCGACAAGACCGCCGTGGCGCAGGGCTGAGAGATGATCCAGTACTTCGGCCGGAAGCCGTGGACCAGCAGACCACTCACCGTTCAGCATCATCAAGGCTCGCTTCTGATCGGCGCCAAGCTGCGCCGCCAAGTTCTCTACCTCGCTCATGCGCTCGGCTCCTCGGGAAGGTTGTCGCTCTCCCAAGCGGCATGCCATGCGCTTGAACGCGTGTTCCAGCGGAAGCCCGGCTCGGGGAATTCCTTCCCGCTTACGGCGCGGGCAACCCACGTCTCGCCATCGCGCTCGATGCGCTTGACGCCCTTGGCTCGTTTCAATCCGCCCATCACGCGCCTCCCTCGGGAAGGGCGGCGAGGGCTTGGCGGATCGCAGAGCATCCTTCGATGATGTCCGTCTCGCCGTCACCGACATGGATTTCGTCGAGTTCGATCAGCCATTCGCAGGCGTCTCGCCAGTTCGTGATCCCGAGGTCCGCCAGCTTCTCAATAAATGGCATCTTGGCCACGTCGGCGGCAGGGGGATGGGCGTAGAACGGATCGCGGCGTCCCTCGAAGTAACCTGCCATGTAAGCGGCCTTGAAGCCATCAGGCGTGTGGCTGTCTACTCCAACCGTAGCGTGATGATACGCACGGGCCTCGCGTATCTTCTGCTCGATCGGTTTCCACGCCCTTGTCTCCACCGCCTTTTCAGTTGCGGGGGTGGCATCATGCGGAACGAACCGGCCACCCATGCGCCGCGCCAGCTTGTCAGCCGTTGCGAGATCGGCAGCGCTGGGCAACCTGCAAGGATCGCTTGCAGCTTCGGCGGGCTTGGGGTTCATGGCTGCGATGACGGCGCGGGCCTTATCAAGCGATATCTGCCTGCGGATGTACATCCCCTCGTTTGACCATGCGTAGGCGTCCAAGACCCTCGCCACCGCCTCCACGTCGCCAGCGGGCGCGGGCCGCTGGTGATCGCACGGCTCGGTGCGAAGCCAAGCGTGATCCTTGTATCCGGTGTCATCGCACATCGTGCAGAGTGGCTTGCTCTGACCGGTCTCAACGGATGGCAGGGTCAACACATGCGGAAAGCCGTTGGCCGCGCTGGTCTTGTTGAACTTCGCGGCGGTGATCGCGGCAAGGTTCAGGCCGTAGTTTCGCGCAAGGCTGTCCAAGCAAACGATGCTGTCGGCAATTTCCTCGCCCAGCGCGTCGACGCTGGACCGGCTACCGCGCCAGCCACGATCCTCGCGGACCAGTTTCTTGACGACGTTCTGAACCTCGCCCGCTTCGCCGCCGAACTCGTTCGACATGTAAAGCGGGTCCGGCCCAGCACCCTCGGCCCATGCGGCCCAGCGCGCGCCGTTGACGCGGCGGAGCTGTGAAAGGAAGTCCTCGGCCATGATCAGTAGTCCCCTTCCGAGGTGACCACGTCGTCTTCGTCGAGAATGATCTTGGTGCCGCATGCGTACCAAGCGCGAATCAGTTGATCCAAACCGTAGCTCGTACCGAGTGTTCTGGTTTCGGTGAGCTGGCGACCTTCCAGTGTTGCCGTGAAAATCTTTCCGTCTTTGTCGATCCCAATTTCGTACGCGCAATCGCGTTTGGAGCGCTTGTCGCCGTGGCGATCATCAAGGCCAATGTAGTGGAAGCCATAGGAGGACTCTTCCACTACGACGCTAATGATCTGGCCCCATGCATCGTCGTGGCCGTTGTAGGCTTTCCAGCGCTTCCGCATGAGGTCCGCGATTTCGGAAAGCTTGATTTCCTTCGGCGCGAGCTTGAGCAGTTCGGCCATATCTTGGGCGAGACGGCCTTCCACGAGTTCGGAGACTGTGGCCTCAACCTGACGCTTGAGCATGGCAGTCACCACGTTTCCGTAGGAGGGCAGATCAAGCCTATCGACCCGGAGCGCATCCTCGACGGCCTTCTTGATCTGCTCGCCGGTGTCGCTGTAGCTGCGCAACGCCTGGTCGACGCTATCGACTACGAGCTTGCCCACGCGGGTGTTCACCTGATCTTCGATAAACTCGGGCGTCATCTTCGCGGCGACGGCGGCGCTAATCAGGCTGGAAAGGCTGGCGGTGTCAGTCATTGGTTCGCTCTCCTGAAAGCTGATTTGGGATGGTGCGCTGATCTCGCTGCCCGTCGGCGCGGCGCCGGATTTGCCCCCGGATGCGGCGATGGTCGGGTGGGTCGAAAAAGCGGTGTGTGAAAAGGAAGTCCGCACAGGCTTCCGCGCGCTCTTCCACAGTTTGGTTCGTCCAGTCGGTCGCTTGGTCCAGCAGGTTCACGCCGCATTCCCTAGGAACAGGTCGCTTTGGCGCTGGGCGTCCTCGATGCGGCGACATGCGATGTCGAAGTAGGCGGGCTCGCACTCGATGCCGATGAACGGGCGGTGCAGTTGGACGGCGGCAACTCCGGTGGTGCCGGACCCCATGAACGGATCTAGGATAACCTGGCCCTGGTTGGTGAAGTCGGCCACGATTTCCGACATCAGCCGGCGCGGCTTCTCGGTCGGGTGCACGCCGTGCCGCTCGGGATTGTTCACAAGGTGGGTATATACCCCGCGCTTGCCGCCGCCGTTCCAGCGAGAGAAACCCCGCCCCGCCCACGCGCAGACGAAATGCTCCGCGCCTTGTGCTGGGCCCTGGCCATTCATCTGCGGTGTGGAGTCCGGTTTAATCCAGACGCAAGCGCGCTTATACTTCAGCGGCGAGGCGTTGATGCAGTCGGCCCAGCGGCCCACGCCTTCGCTGGTGCAGAACGTGATGAACCAGCCATCGCAGGCGGCGGCAGCGAGTTCCACGACTTGCTGCCGAATTGCATCGATCGGCTGGAAGTCCAGCGGCGCCGGACTGGCACCGCCATCCGTCCGGCTGAGCGGCGCACGGTTTTTGGCCGCGTGGGTAATTTCCTCGTAAGGCGCATCGGTGATGATGTGCGCAACCCTGCCCAGCGCAGGCATGATTTTTAGGCTGTCGCCAAGGTAGAGTGTGGCGAGCCCGATGCGCTCAACGCGTAGCATCAGCAATCCACCCGCATCGGCATCAGCACGACCTTGAAGGTGGTGTCGGTCGGGTCGGTGATGGTCGACGGCGAATGCGGCTCGCTATCCGTGCCAAGGTGCACCTCGTCGCCGCGCAGAGCCTGAATGGCGCTGAGCAGGTATTCGCCGTTGAAGCCCACGCGGTGCGCTGCGGGGAGATCATGCTCCGCGTCGATCGTGTAGGCAGTGTCCCCAATGATTGGGGTACGAAGGGTCACTTCGATCTTGCCGGGATGAAAGACCAACATGAGCGCGCGGGCTTTGTCCGATGCGAAGGACGACAAGGCGTTGAGTGCCCGCAGCAGCGCCCCGCGGTTGATCCGGGCGCCGTGCTGGTGGCTGACGGGAATGACCTTGTTGAAGTCGGGATACTTGCCGTCGATAAGCTTGGAATGCACGGAAAGGCGTAGCCCTTGCAGGTCGCTCGACATGGCAATGCGCTGGGCATTCGGCGCAGTGGTGATGACGGGTTCCGGCGCGTTGCGGGGAACGGTTGCGCCGAATGTGAAGCGAACAGGCTCCTTCGCCTTGCCGAAGCGTTGCAGCACCAAGTTGACCCACCGCTTCGGCAGGATCGTCATTTCTGGAATCTGGCCGGTGGCGTTGGGCAGCGGAACATCAGCGATCATCAGGATATGACCGTTGGTGGCGACGAACCGGTACAGCCAGTCGCCTAGGTAGCTGACGCACACTCCGTTGAGGTAGTAGCGAGTCTCCTCCACCGAAATGGCCGGCGTTATGCGCTTGATCTGCGCAAGCTCTGCCTGGCCAATATCCGCCAAGAAATCCTCGCGGTCCACACCGGAAACGCCGGGGTGATGGTCTGCCGGGTGAGTGTTCAGCGCGCACCGCAGACCGCCCGCGTCCACGCTGAGCATGGGATTTTCGGGGTCTTCGCCCGCCGGGGCCAACAAGACAGCGGCCCCGCCGACGGCGTTGATAGCGGTGCGCAGGCGGCGCGGCTCCGGGATGCAGAACGATCCGTGGTCGCCAGTGTAATCAACCTCCACCGCAACGCTGGTGTCGAGGTCGGTGGCCTCGATCCGGAAACGCCCGTTGGCGGTAGCCTTCAGGCTGGTGAGGACGGGGATCGTTGCCCGCGTCTCAACCACCGAAGCGGCCAGATCGAGGGCGCGGGAAAACTGCTTGCGATCGATTTCGAGCATGTGTGTCTACTCCGGTGAAGGGGTGGACCACCGCTGGCGGGGGCTTGCAGCGGTGGTCCATGGTTGGCCCGAGCCGGGGGAAGCATCGGCCCGGGCCGAGGGGGTCAGGCGGTCGTGGCGAACCAGATCGCGAGCCACACGATGACCAGCGAAGGGGTTGCGGCGACGAGGTAAATCAGGTCTTCCCGGACTTCAGCCGGAGCGGAGCGCCAAAGCTGCGCCCACGCTTCAAGGTGGGTCTGGACGCGAAATTTCTCTTCCGCTTCCTCCCGATCCCGCGTGGGTTCGGCCGGTGCGCGCCGAAACTGATGGTGTTGGATCATGCAGCGATCCTTTCGGGATGCGCGGCGCTGGCGGCGGCTTCGTGCCAAGGCACGGTGACTTCCAGCGCGCGGGAAAGCGTGGCGAGTTGCTGCCAGTCCTTCAGCGAGCGCTCGCAGGGCTCGGCTGTATGGCGGTCAGCCGCGCGATTGGTTGCCTCGCCCAGCGCACGTGCCCATTCGAGGGGTGAACACCAATCCGATGCGAGGTGGGATCGGGCGAAGGCGTCCCCGGTGTCGTGGTCGTACTTCGCAGGGGCGCCGTTGCCGGGCCAGTGCGCCACCGGGTAGCGAAAAGCGCGGTAATCGGACACGGCGGCGGATGGCAGCATTTCGATGTAGCAGCCCGCCAGCGTGCAGATCGCGACCCACGGGCGCAGCTTGCGGTCCGCTTCCTCACGCGACCACTTGCAGCCGGCAACAAGCTGGTCAGCCAGCTTAACCCGGTCGCGCCAGATCGCCGTGGCAAGGTCACCCAAGGCGCGGGCGTCAGTCATGGTCGCCACCTCCGCCGGGGAGAGGGCTTTCACTCTCCCCGGCTTCGGCTACCTTCGGGGAGATACTTGAACCCGAAGGAGAATTTGTATGGGAATCGTCCACGGCATGGACACGCTGCGTGTGGCAAAACGATCTGATGGCCGCGTCGTCCTGCGCGTTGCGGATGCCGATGGCGATCGTGATATCGTCATGGAGCCCGAGGCCGCCCAGCGCGTTGGCACAGTCGTCGCAAATGCGGGCGCTGACGCCGGCGGATTTGACGATAAGTTTATGCGAATGGTCGGCGCTCGTTTCCTTGCCCGCCGGAAAGCGGACGACATCGCCATTGAAATGATATTCGATGCCTTCGGTGGACCAGTCGTCGCACGGATCGATGCCGACGTGCTGATGAAGATCTGGCAGGATGCGGGCGAAGTGCTTGGCGTGCGCTAGCCAGGCGATTTCGTCGCCGTGAGCCGTAAGAACCAGCGTGCCGCGAGTTTGCGCAATGCGCTGCATCCTATGGGCAATGCGCTTCGCATTCCCCATGTCGTCGTCGACAGGCAGTTCGCGGTAGGTTGCCACGCGCCTTGCGGTGACGCGGCCGGCGCCAGTCACCTGGACGATCTTCACATCATCGGGCAACCGCGAGGGTTCGGCAAAGGGGCGCGCGTCAGCCATTGGCGGAGCCCTGTTCACGCAGGCGGATGCCGACGCGCACTTTCAGGCCGCCATTCAGCTTACGGCTTTCGAAACCACGATCGGAAAGCTGGCGCCCGAACTTGATGGGCGACAGGTGCTTCGGACTGCCGTGCACGCCGACAGTGCCGACCCACTCACGGAAATCTTCGAACAGGGTGGCGCTTCGGGTGGAGGCAAGGCGCGAGCTAAGGTCGCAGCGGTCGCGGAGCCATTCTCCGACGGCATCGTTGGGCGTAAGCGGCGGAGCGATGCCCCACAGCGTCGGCGCAATGGCCTGAAACTCGGCTTCGGCTTCCAGCAACGCCGTGGCGGCAAGCTGCATCTCGTCCTGGGCACGCAGAATCCCGCGATAGGCTTCCTGCTTGCGTTCCTGCGCGGCGGTCACCGCGCCTGCGAGTTCCGCCATGCGGACAAGGCGCTGATCCGTCGGGATCGTCGCGCTTGCCGATGCGATGTCAGCGATATTGATGCCGTCGCTGAACGGCCGCAGTTCGGCCGCGCCCATTAGCGTGCGCTCCGTGCGCGGCGCTTGGGCGCCGGGACGGGCTGGGCCCGCTCGGTTTCGCGAAGCGACGACAGCGGAACCGTGCGGTTGCCGCTGGCGATCTCGCTGGGGAAGCGGCGCGAGCGAATGGCGATAAGCGCCTGCCCGCCCGGCTTGTGGGCGATGATGCGGACTTTTTCGACGACATCGCAGCCTGAGCCGTCAACGTCGTCGATGTAGGCGATTGAGCCGGCGTGGGGGAATTGAGCAGCTACGTTTAGCATCGTTGCCTCCGTTGTTACGGGGCAACTTACGCATCACGAAACTTTGCGCAACATATTTTTTACGCGTTGCGCAATTTTGAAATGAGACCGCCTACGACAACAGCTCGCTCCATGGGATCACGCGGTCTATCCGCATGATCTGTGAAGCTTCGATGCGGAAGGTGTATGGCGGATTGAATTGTTGAAGTTCAACGAAGCTGGCGGAACGGCGAACCAACCTCTTCACCAAAGCCGCAGCCGCATGATCGTCGTCACCGCTCACTTCCTCGTCGACGAGATACAAAACCACATCATCCCCGATGCGAGGCGGGCGACCCTTCCGCGAATCCTGAACAAATACGGTTTCGCCATCCTCAAATCGAGGCGCCATGGAGGAGCCTTGGACATACAGGCCGTACGCATAAGCCTGCCCATTCAGCACCGTGGGACGAGGCAAATATCCAATAATCTCACCGCTATTCAGCATCGTTTGTTCGATAGCCTTCCCGTCAAAGTCAGTAGGAGCGCCTAGAGTCGTGCCGAAGATCGGGATGTCACGAGGTAGCGTCACGTCGGCCTCTCCCTCAAACCGAATGACACGCGCGTTGGATGGAGGAACCGGTTGCTCCGCGATATCCGCCCCCTCAAGAAGCACTTCAATGGGGGCGCCGTACGCAGCAACCAGCGAAGCCATTCGCTGACTTGGGATTCCGTCATGACCATTCTCCCAACGAGAGACCTGGGGCACGGATACCTCCATGCGCTCCGCGATATCCTGCTGAGTAAGTCCGGCTCGTTTTCGAGCAGCTATCAAGCCTTGGCGTTTCATGTCGGGCATTTTACGCACTACGCAAGATGCCTCCATGCCTTCACGCGGAAGTTTCGCCTTGCGTAATATTTCGTGATGCGTAATACCTGCGTCCATGTTGACCCTCAAAGCCTACCTCGATCAGTCCGGCGAGAAGCAAGTCGCGTTTGCAGAGCGTGTTAGCACGACGCCCGCGACGGTCTCTCGCTTGTGCGCGGGCAGCCTCAAACCCGCTCTCGACCTCGCCCATCGGATAGAGTCCGCGACCTGCGGGGCAGTGCCCACCGAGGTTTGGATTGCTCCGGTCATCCCCGATGCCATTTGCGCGGGTGCCCCGTCATCCGATGTTTCCGCCTCGAATATCGGGGCGCACTGCTAATGGCGACCGTCCGCACCGTGCGCCTTACGCCCGATCAACTTGCGTTGAAAGCCGCCACCCGCGCCGCTGTGAAAGCGGCAGGTGGGCAGGACTTCATTTCGGCCGAGGTGGGCCGGGCGCAATCGCGCATCTCCGACTATTGTTCTAGCTCTGTTGCGGAGTTCATGCCGCTAGACATCGTTGCGCGCGTGGAAGAGCTTTCCACCGGTTCGCCCGGTCACCCGCACATCACCCGCGCCCTTGCCCGTAGGCAGGGCGATATGGTGCTGGACTGCGGCGACGAATCCCGCCGCTATCCCCTGGCCCAGCTTCTGGCCGAAGTCGCGGGCGAAAGCAGCGATGTAATCCGCATTTTGGCCAATGGCACCGGCGCTGCCGACGCGGCGGCGCGCTGCATCGATTCGATGTCCCCGCAACAAAAGGCTGAGCTTGCCCGCGAGGTCGACGATTTGATGCAGGTCCTGTCCGACATCAACAAGCAGATCGGAGCCTAAGCGATGGTGGGGGCGGATATTCTGGACCGGCTTTCGCGCGCGGCGCCGGGTACGACGATCGAATACGGCCGGGGGAGCACCCCGCCGCGTGATCTGGTGCAGGCCATGCGCCCATTTGTGGACGCGGGCGTGCTTCACCCTACTTCCAAGCGCGAGAACGGCGAAATGCGGTTTCTTGTGCAGCGGGGCAGCGGCGATCTTTCGGCCGCGCTTGCCCGGCGACAGGGGCGCGGCGTGGTGCGGCGCAAGCGTATCCGCAAGACATCCACGTCCATGGTGTTCGATAGCCTGGTGCGCGCCGCGCGCCGGGGCGAGCCCTGCCCGACGAATGAGGAACTAGCGCGGAGCTGCCACCTCTCTGGCAAGCTGGCAGCCAGCTATCGCATGCGGGTGCTGGTATCCGAGGGCAAGATCGCGGTCGAAGATCACAGCCCATGGGGGCGCCGCGTGGTGACGATCCTGCGCGGAACCTGCGCGGGGAAATCGACCCGAGAGGCGGCGCTGTGACGCGGGCCGATATCTCATACCTGCTGCTGTGTTTTGCTGCGTTGGCCGTGCTGCTGCTGACTGCCCTGATGGGCATCGGATGGGCCTGGGCCGAATACTACCACTGGAATTTTGCGTGATGCTGCGCGGGAACGCTTGCCGCGTTCCCAGCGCCCCTTCCGAGGACAGCTAAATGACCAATCAGACCGGCCGGCGGCGTGGCAAATCAGCCCGCCGTGCGGCGCGCCGACGGGTGCAGGGGCTTTTGGCTCAGTGCGCCCGCGCGGGCGGATTGCCGCGCGCGTTGCCCGTGTCCCGTGATTGCCTGCTGTGCGCGGGCGAGTTCGGCGGTTGCGACTGCGGCGACCTGCATGATGGCGGTGCGGAATGAACGCGCCTGGCTCAATCAGCGAGGAACGGCGCGCGGATACGCGGCGCCGCGTCGATATCGTCAACCAGCGGGTTGCCCTATCCGCCCTGATCGGGCGCGCGGTGAAGCTGCGCAAGACGGGGCGCGAACATGTGGGCCTGTGCCCGTTCCATTCGGAAAGCTCGCCCAGCTTCACGGTGAACGACGACAAGGGGTTCTATCACTGCTTCGGCTGCGGGGCCCACGGCGATGCCGTGCGGTTCAAGATGGAGCATGACGGGCTGGGGTTCGTCGATGCCCTGCGCGAACTGGAAGGCGATGCCGGACTAGCGGGCGAGAGCATGGCGCCGAAGCGGGAGAGCTTGCGACGGGAGCAAGGGCCAGCGCGCTACATCGATAGCGGCGCGGCGGCGACCTACGTCTGGCGTGAAGCTGGGCAAGCACGCGGCACGATCGCGGAGAATTGGTTTCGGGGGCGCGGGATAGACCCGGCCGCATCCGGCGCGCTGGACGTGATCCGCTTCCATCCGCGTTGCCCGGCCGGGTTGTGGCGCACCTGGGAAGACCCCGGCGCGGTGCGGCGTATGGCACCCGCGCTTGTGACGCCGTTCCTCAGAATTGAAGGCCCGCGCGGCGAGCGCTCGCTACGCATGACGGGCGTGCACCTGACGTTCCTTTCGGGCGACGGGCGGGAGAAGGCTTATTTCGAGCCATGGCGCGGCGGTGACGGCAAGTTGCATGATCCCGCGCGCCGGGTGTTTTGGGGAAATGCAAAAGGCGGCGCGGTTTTCATGCCCGCCCGGCCGTTGCCGATGGGCTCGGCGGTTGGCGAGGCGTTGATTGCCCTGGCAGACGATCATGCCGCCGGCAGGTTGGCGGTTGGTGAAGGGCTGGAATCCACCCTGTCGCTGCTGGTCCGTGTGCCGGATGCCCGCATGGCCTGCGCCACGCTTTCGCTCGACAATATGCAGGGCCATCCGTTGCGCGTGGGCAAGAACGCGGCGATTCCCATGTTCGCGCCGCAGGTCGATCCGGAGCGGCCCCGCCCGTTCGGGCTGATGGCGCCGGGCCGCGTCGTGCTGGGCGTGGATGCCGACATGAAGGCGGACGCCGCCGACAAGGCCCGTTGGGTGCAGGACCGCAAGGGCGGGCCGTTCGTGAAACGCCCCCTCTCCTCGCTGGAGCGATCCCAGCTCTGCGCGGCGCTGGCCGCCGACCACTGGCGGCATTGCGGTGCCGAGACTTTCGACGTGGCCCGCCCCCCGATGGGCTGCGATTTCAATGACCTTGACCAAGGGAGGTGGTGATGGCGGACGGTCGCCTGCGAGCCCTAGTTTACCGGATCGAACACCTGCTGGAAGAACGGCGCGGTATCTCCGACGATATTCGCGACGTTTACAATGAGGCGAAGGCCGTCGGCTATTCTGCCTCCATCATCCGCCGGCTGATCCAGCGGCGCGCCATGAAGCCCGAGGATCGGGCCGAGGCTGATCAGATGCTCGAGGTCTACGAAGCGGACCTTGCCGGCGGCGAGCCTGCGCAGCCCGTGGGCCCTGACGAACGCGCCGCACGGGCGGCTGAAATGGCGCATGCTATTCTGGCGGAACAGATCGCCGGGCTTGAGGATCGCCACCAAGCCGCCTTGCTGGTGGAGCATGTGACGGTGATCCTCGATATCCGGGCTGAAATCGCGGTTCTGCGCGATCAGGAAGCGGCGCGGCGGAAGCTTGCCAAGTACGAAGGATTCGAGGTGCCGCAGCTTTCGCTTGTGGTCCGCTGGATCGAGAAATGCGCGAAGCATGGCGCCGACGCGATGCGCGCGGGCGAAGCCCTGTTCCTGACCTATCGCGGCACGGTGGAGGCGGCCCGCAGTGCTGCCGATCCCGCTGCGGCGACCAACGATAGCGTGCTGGCGGCGAAGTTCGCCAAGCCTGAACCGAAGAAGGCAAGCGCCCGGTCGCGGCGGCTTGCGGAGACGTTCGCCTGGTGCGGACTGACCGGAAATTGAAGGGAGGCGCATTCCAGTGAGTGCAGAGGTGATCATGTTGACGCCGCCCGATCCCGAGCGCCTTGCGTGGTTCGAGATGAACGATCTCGGCAACGCGGAGCGACTGAAGGCGCGGAGCGGCGGCTTGCTGCTGTTCGTGCGCGATCGGGGCTGGATCGCGTGGGATGGCAAGCGCTGGTCGTACGACGACGGCGAGCGGCGCGCGAACCAGCTCGCCCATGATGTGGCGCGGGCGATCCGGGACGAGGTGAAGGCGCTGGGCGAACAGATTCGCGCGGGCAGGCTCCCGAAGTCCATGGTGGATGCCATGGGCGAGGATCAGGCGGCCGAAGCGGCCAAAGACAAGCTCGCCTCGCTCCACAAGTGGGCGATCAAGAGCGGGAATGCCGCGCAGACGCGGGGCATGCTGGCACAGGCAGCGGACGAAATGGCGGTTTCTGCCGACGAGTTCGACACAGACCCCTATGCCTTCAACTGTCAGAACTGCACGCTGCGCTTTGTGGAGACCGAAGGCGGGTGGCGGGTGGTGACTACTCCGCACGATCCCCACGACCGTTTCACCCGGCTGTCCGACTTCACCTATGATCCCGATGCGGTGTGTCCGAAGTGGTCAGGGCGATATGCCCAAATTCAGCCGGACGAGGACCAGCGCAAACAGTTGCAGGTGCTGATGGGATACTGCCTGCTGGGGCTGGTCAGCGATCAGCAGTTCTATTTGAACCAGGGCCCCGGCGGCGATGGTAAAACCATGAGCTGGGGCACGTTCGCCAAGCTGATGGGCGATTACCACCGACGCGCCAAGGTGCAGACGTTCCTTGAGGGGCCGCAGCGATCCGGCTCCGACCATACAAGCGACTTGGCGCGCCTCTCCGGCGATATCCGCATTGTCACCTGTTCGGAGCCGCCGAAGCAATCGACCTTCGATGCCAACCGCATCAAGGAAGTGACCGGCGCCGACAAGGTGACGGCACGCGCGCTGCGGGAGGCCGAAATCGAGTTCCTGCCGCGCTGGAAGCTGATTATCGAGTGCAACGGGCTCCCCCGCGTGAAAACCGGCGATGATGGCTGGTGGCGGCGTGTGCGGCTGATCCCGTGGCCGTTCCAGTTCGCGAAGATGGGCGTGCCGATGGAGCAGCCCCACATCTTGCAGCGGGCCTTGCTGGCCGAGGGGCCGGGCATTCTGAACTGGGCAATAGCCGGCGCCCTGCAATGGCTGAGCGAAGGGCGGGTGCCGGAATCCCGCACCAGCAAACGGGCAGCGTCCGAGTACCGGAGATCGACCGACCCTTTTGATGAATGGTATCTGGACTGGTGCGTCACGAACGACCGCAGCGCGTCCACGAAGGCGGCCGACCTCTACGCCAGTTTCAAGGATTTCTGCGAAGCTGGGGGCATCGAAAAGGTAATGACCACCAAGTCTTTCGGTTTGAAGCTTGCCGAGAAGCAGCACGAGAAGCATAAGTCCAACGGCAACATCTGGCGTATCGGCATCCGTCTCAAGACTGAGCAGGAGCGCGACGCAGCCGAGCGTGCGCAGGAGATCGAGGACGCCAAGGCCGGTATCGGCGCGGCGCTCCACGTGGTCGACAGCGCGTTCGACGGCGATCAGGGCGACCGCTGGTGATGCCCGCCGCTTGGGGACGATCACGGGGACAATCGCGTGATCGGGGACAATCGGCTTCCTTTATGGTGGGCCTGAAATCGGGCGCGCCGATCAAAACCGGGGCGGTGATCGTATTTGCCGCAGCAAGGGGCCCGCGTCTGTCCCTCTGTCCCCGGATCGTCCCCGGAGCGAAACCACGGGTTTCTGCGGGATAGGGACGGACAGGGACAATGGGGACAATCATTCAGCGTTGTCGGTACATATGCGCGCTTGCGCACATATGTGTGCGGACCCTGCATCGTCTGTCCCTCTGTCCCTGAACCTCCATTCTGAAATAATAATTCTAATCGTGGGGTTTGGTATGGTCACGGTACTTCGCAATGCTTCCATTGATCTCCTCGGCATCGGGCTCGGGCATGTGGGCAGGGTCGAGGTTGAGGAAGTGGAGAGCGTCTGGTGGACGTTCGAATCGGTGCGCGATGCGCTGGTGGAGGCGGCCGACCTGTGGCGCCGTTCGCCGGGCGGCGTGGGCGCGGCATGGGCCACGGATGGACCGTGGCGCCAGATGCTGCGCGAGGAGAGCAAGGGCGACTATGACGCGCGCGGCGGGGATGGCACCTCAAGCGACGTTCCCCTGCGCCCTCGCCCGCTGACCGCTGCCGAGGTGACGAAGCGCGACCGCATCAGCGAGTGGCTGTTGCTGGTCGAGCGGGCGGAGGATCGCAGGCTGGTGATCCTTGCTGTTGCCCAGCTTGCGCGGGGCCGGGCGCGGGTGTCGTGGCGCAAGCTGAAGCAGCAGACCGGCGTGCCGTTTGGTGAAGATGGGCTGCGCCGCCGGTTCGAGCGGGCAATAGGTGCAATTGCCGTCGCGCTGAACACCGCAGAAAACCGCAGGTAGAGCATGGCAAGGGGTAGAATGATGCTCTGCGCAAATAATCCGTGTCCGTCTTTGCCGCCGTTCGGGGTATCAGATGGATATGTTGTGGGACGCTGTGCGCGGCAGGGTCGCGTGATCGTTCCCGCCCTTCCGAAAAATCGAACTGTTGCGAGCGGGTTGCGCTTGACTTCCTCCGCGCCTGCCCTCGCCCCCGGCCGGGGCGCCCCCCTTTGGGTCCTTCCCGGACACTCACCGAGTACGGGGGCCGAAGGCGCGGCACGTGTGAGAGTTCTGGATTTTCTCGGAAGCTCTTGTTTTTCTTTGGGTTTCGCGGCGTGACTGAGCGGGTGCTTGGCTCATTGGGCGATCTCGCTGCGGTGCCTGGGGTGCCGTCGGAGCCCACGCTCCGAAAGCTGATCCGCGAAAACTCTGACTTCCCCGTCGTGTCGGTGGGTAAGAACGGGCAGGCGTACGAAATCGATGTCGAGGCCGCTATTGGCTGGCTGAAGGCACATGAGGAACAGCGGCGCGAGGCCGACCGGGCGCGTAGTGCTGAGG
>FTCV01001884.1_pt1 | contig 38464 bp, 29 predicted proteins | sample 1639691 | NCBI WGS metagenome assembly FTCV01 (sample SAMEA3914864, study PRJEB12502) | metagenome | biome: forest; material: soil | place: USA | collected 2012-03-12 | depth 0.3 m
GGCCATGGCGGAGGCGGCGCGGGGCAGGGAGGAGGGGGAGCCGCTCACTCGGGCGGAGCTGTGGCGCACGCGGGCGGAGGCGGGGCGCATATCGCCCAAGGCGGCGGTGGATCGTTTCATGGGGGTGGCGGCGGGCATGTCCAAGGATTTCACGGTGGCGGCGGCTCGATCGCGAGCCACGGCGGTGTCGCCTTTGGCGGTTCTGCGCCGGCGATGAATATCAATCGTGGCGAGCGTGGGGCAGCCGTCCGCTCTCGATCGATTTCGACCGCCAATGTCGGCAGGACCCAGAATTTCAATGGGAGGACGCAGAACTTTAACGGCGGAGGCCGCACGCGGGCCGTCGCTCCGACGATTGCCTTGGGCGGCCACAGCTACGGAAATGCCGGGCGAGGCGGAAACTACCAGCGTTTTGCTCCATCGGACGTCAGCCACGGCTGGGATCACGGTCACGAGCACTATTGGAATAATCACGCCTATCGGTGGCACGACAACGCCTGGATCATCGTCGACGGTGGGTATGACTATGGATACCCTTACTACGGATATGACTACTCCGACTCGCCTGATTACGTGACGGCGCCGACGACAGTGGTGAGGCGCGGCGGATCAGTCGGGGCGGACGTGCAAACGGCGCTGGCGCAAGCCGGTTACTATCAAGGCCCGGTGGACGGCGTCGTCGGACCGCAAACGCGAAATGCGATCGCCGGGTTTCAACAAGACCACGGGTTGGCGCCGACCGGCAATATCAATGGGGCGCTTTTGTCCGATTTGGGCCTTCAGTAAGCGAAGGTTAGGTTACGCTCTCGCGAGACCGCCGTCACCGCCTTTCCAGGCGGGCGTGCGTCTCGCGAGTAGTATTTCTAGCGCTGCAGGAGCAAGCGGTTGTGGGGAACATCGAAGGTGACGACGTAGCGCGACCATATCCCGTTCCCAACCAAACCCGCCTCGCCGGGAAAGAGCGGTGTGGCATGAAGCGAGGTCGGGATTTTGTTGAGGTTTTCTCCGCCGAGCGTCAAATCGCTCAAGGCGAGATTGCTGTCGTCCGTCATGAATCCAATGGAAACCTGGGCGGCGGAACGGCGCTCGCGGGTTTTGGGCACCACCCAGTGGAGAGCGTCGTTGCAACCCGTATCGAGGCGCGCCCAGCGATTGCGGGAGCCATTGACGCTGATGGGAACACAGAGCGTGCCGTTGAACGGTTTGATCGGCAAAGTCGTTCCGCCGACCGGCGCGGACGAAAGCAGGCGAATCCGCTGGGCGGGAAAATCGATTTGCACCACACGGGAGCGGAAGAAATCGACGCCGAGAAGTCCGTCCACGGGTTCCCTGCACAATTGGCCGGCATTGCTGAGATCGACCGCGAGCGGGACTTTATCGAGGGCTGTGCCGTCGAGTCCGGTGGCCATTACGCCCGAGAGCTTGAAAGCCTCGGCCTGCATATCCACGCCCTGCACCCGCTGGGAGCTCCCCAGGTGGAGCTGAAGGCGATGCGCAGTATTCAAACCCAGCACTGAAAGTCCGGCGCCGGAATCGACCAGAAAATTTAGTGGCTCTGGAGATTGCGGGATTTTGGCTTTAACGATGATGAAGCCATCCGCATACGTGAAAGGGATTTCAGTCGAGTTCGCCTTGGCCAGAGGCAGGGCGAAGCTCAGCAATGCAAGAACGGCGAGAAAAGAGGCGGCGCGCATCGAGAGCCAACCAATAGCACGGTCTATTCCAGGAACAAGGAGGCTTTCTCGAGGGTTGATCCTGATGTTGAATGTCTAACAATTAATTAACGGTCTGTGTCGGCGGCGCTTGATGGGCGTTATACGCGGCTCAAATGCAGGGGCGCGGCTGCGCTGGTTGCTGCGATATGTTGATGAAAACAACTCATTCATTTCGTTTTCAATTCTGCTCATATGAAATCTATAACCAAGCTCGCCTTCATTGCATCTTTATTAGCCACTTGCGCGTGGTCAACGTCAGCTCAGGCGGCTGATCGTCATCACGAGAACGCCACCCATCGCTATGCTCATCATCATGGCGACGGATCCAGTCACCACCGGTCGACCGTCGTCGAATCTGTGCCATATATGACTCCGTACGAGGGACGTGGCCCCGGAATTTACGATGTGCGGCCTGCGAACGCGGTGACCTTTGGTTTCGGCGGTCACCACTATACGCATTGGTGGAAATATTGATCGAAGGCCGCGCGCCCGCGGAGACGAGGCCTATGATGTCTCCGTGGGCGGTAATGGAATTTTAGGGGCGATCCGGTGTTCGACTTTTGGCGAACTCCCGGCGAATTCGGCCCGAGAGTACGCAAAATAGTGTTGACGAGAAAGGGCACAAAGTGAGACACGGCTTTCCGGATAGAAATCTCATCAACAATTTATAGCCATCCCAGCCTTATCTATGCGCAAGAATCTTCTCCTGCCGTTCGCCGCCCTGGCGCTTGCTTTCACGGATTTTGTCGCTGCGCCCACTCGGTGTGCGGCGGAAGAGATTACGACGATCATCGATCACAACGCGTCGATCGTGGTCAATGGATGGAAGCTCAAGGGGGAGACGATTTCGCGCCGGTCGGACGGGATCGTGAAGATCGAAGGGAACGCTCACGCGGATCATCCCGGTTATGCGGTTTCCGGCACGGCATATAAGATCGTTCTCAATACGAGCGCCGGCAAAGTGACATTCTCCGGCGGCCCACGCGTGGTCATGGACGGCCGTACGCATGTGACCGAAGGCAATGTCGCGCTGGTCTTTTCATACAAGACGCACGCGATCAGCGAGTATCGGGACTAGAGATAGGGAAGAGAGTAGGGCTGGATTGGCGATGCCCAGCGGTTGGGGAGTATTGAGATCCAGCGTTTTCGAAAGCTGTGCGCGCTTGGCGCGCAGCTCGTTCGCTGAGGGCCGGGCATGAGCGGCAGAAACCTGCTCTCTGGAGGTTGGCCAATTTTCTTGTGTCGAGTGAGCGGGGGGGCGTTTCGCAAACGTCTTGTTTGGGAACGAGCTTCTGCTTACAGCAGCTCGCGGCTGCAAAGAGGCTGGAAGCCTCTTTTACGACGGCAGGCCGCGTGTGCACTTTAGCAAACGCGCGGTGGCAAACATGTAAAAGAGGCTTCCAGCCTCTTTCCAGGAGCGAACTGCTGTAAGCAGAAGCTCGTTCATAAACGCGGCCAGTCGGCACAACGCGCGATCCGAAAGCGGGTGGGAAGCCGCTGTCGCGCCTGGCCCCCTCCGAGAAACGATAAGCCCAACCAGTTGGCGAAGCCATTGCGCCGGGCTGCTCGTATTGCGCCGAACAGCCCGGATGCACGCAGGAGATTCGATTTCGCTTATCCCCGCCGGCGGAACCGGCGGAGCCCGGCCAGCAAGCCCAGTCCCGAAGTCAATATCGCCATCGATCCCGGCTCAGGCACGGACGTCAGCATGATATCGTTCGCATCGTACGTGATCGAATACACGTTTGCGCCGGAGGTAAACTGGGATCCGGTCGTCGGGAGGTTGGCAAACTTGCCGGTTACGCCACCTGATGCTTGAGCGATGGTGAAACTCGTGCCGGGCGCCAGCACGACGTTCCCGAAATCAGTCGTGCCAAGGTTTACGCCGGCGCCGATGGTCAACGCGCCGGTCACGTTCAGCAGGCTGCTGATGTTTGTCGTCAAGCCGCTGTTCAGCGTGAAGAGATAAGCGCTATTGCTATTGAGCGACAGGGCTCCGGTGGCGAGAGTCCCGATGCTGCCAGGATCACCTGCTTCGATCGCTGAGTTGATGCCTCCGACAGAGACGGTGTTGGTGATGGTCCCGTTGCCTCCCAGCAGCGCTCCAGCCGTGACGGAAACGGGCGCCGCGGAGATCGCACCTTCCACCAGCAGTTGACCGCCAGTCACCGAGATGGGGCCAGTGGCGCTATCCACAGAACCGGCGCCGAGCTGCAGAATACCAGCCCCGGCTTTGGTGAGCGCGAGTTTCGCAGTCATATTCCCGAAATAGGCGCTCGTGACGCCAAGGGGCTCATTGACGGTCAGCGTACGGGTGGTCGCGGGGTCAGAATTGGTGATCGTGCCCGGGGTGGCCAAGCCTTGCTGCGAGGCCAAGGAGCCCACCGTCTGGTCGTTGCTTACGGCCGTGGCTGCGAGCGAGTTATTCAGATCCAGCGTGCCGCCATTGACGACGAGGGCCGTGCCTGCGGGCAATGCGCCGGCCGCTCCCAGAAATACGGTTCCCGTGCTGCCGGCGAGCAGTGTGGTGGAACCGGAATATGTGCCTGCGCCCAGCAACTGCACCGAACCCGCAACTGCAGCGGTGTTGTTCGCCGGTGCAAAAACAACGTTCGATGGAGAAGTTTCGCTGATGCCCCCAAGGATCAGGTTTGCCGTGCCGCCATCGCCAAAGCCGGCGGGCGACGGAGCAAAGGTCGCAGACCCGCCCGTAAGAATCGCGTTGGTGAACTTTGCGTAAACGAGATTCACGGCTGACCGATAGATACCTAACGTCTGCTGGTCTCCGAGCGTCACCGTGCCCATCGTAATGATGGAACCCGAGGGCGCCGTGGAAACCACGTTGATCATGCCGAAGCCTGTGCCGGCTAACGACACGTTCGTCGGAATGGAGCCGGCGAGACTTGGCCGGACGAGAATTTCGGAATAGGTTCCGTTGAGGGTATTGTCGGCGGTGATCGTGCCGCCTGTCAGCACAATGGAACCCGTTCCAGCCGGCGTAAACGCGCTGGCTACGGTGGACTGAAGTTCCACCTTCGCGTTGTTCTTGACAGTGATGACGCCGCTGAAATTGCCCATGGTCGCTCCATTGAGACGCATGCCAGGCCCCGCATCGGCATTTGTCCCAGCGGTTCCGGCATTGATCACGATATTGCCTGATCCGTTTAGCGTCCCGGTGAGCACGAAATTGGCGTTGGTCGCAGGCGTACGCTCGTCGAACAGGTCGAAATTGCTCGTCGTTCCGGCCTGGGCCGTAAACGTATTCGTCATCGTTCGGCCCGTGCCGCCAAAATGACCGCCCGCCAACGTAATGGGGTTGGTGATGGCCGCGTCGACGTTGAGGGTGCCGGCTGAGTTGACCGTAATCAATCCGCCATTGCCGGCGGCGTTCGCGGCGACACCGAAGTTCACGGTGCCCGCGTTGATCACCACCGGACCAGTGAAGGTGTTTGCGCCATGGATGTCCAGGAGACCATTGCCGCTCTTGGTAAAGCCGCCTGGGGTCGCCCCGAGATCAGAAATGACCCCGCCGATATTGAAGTTTCCTGAGGCGGCCACATTGATGACATTGGCCGTTCCACCAAGCGAAATTTGGCGGTTGGCGCTGAGCACCAAGGTTGCGCCGGAGTTCGTGTCGGCAAGCGTGCCTCCATTGATTATCAGGGAGCCCGGAGTGACGACGGTGGGTGCGGTACCCAGGTTGGCATCGGCGGAGATATTGAGCGTCCCCGCGTTGATGACAGTGCTGCCGGTATAAGTGTTGGCGCCGGTCAAAGTCACCGAATTGGATCCGTTCAGGATGACGGTCGATTGTCCGGAAATGGCTGCGCCGCCAATGGTATAGGGCGTCGTATTGTTATTGAAAATCACAGCCGCCGGAGCGACCGGAGCCGCAATTACGATGCTATTGGCGCCGGGCTTGGCGTTGTCGTCGAAAACGACGGCCACGGCGTCGGTGTAGCTCGTCGCCGTGCCTCCGTTACTCCAGTTTTGCGACGCTGTATCCCAGGAGGTGTTCGTCGCGCCCGTCCAATTCAGAGTGGTATTTGCGGTGACATTCAGAACGAGCTGATTTCCCTGGGTGCTGAGGGCAAAACTCTCGCCGGAGGGAACGAGCCCGGTGAGGGACAGCGGCAGCGAGCCGGGAAGGGTCACGCCGCCCGTCGCATTGGCCAGGACGTATCGGCCCACGGTGAATCCCGTCAAACCATTGATTGTGACTCCGCTGGCTGGATCGATGGTCAGGGCGCCGACGACCGAGATGGCATCGTTGTTGTTAAAGTTCGAAACGTCGAAGACCAGGGCGCTCCCCGTATTCGCGGCAACGTTTGATCCGAAGCGGAGCGTGCCAATCCCGTTGTTTCCAGGGCTGATATTGCCTTCCACCGTCAAGGCGCCGCTGATTCCGCCCGTTCCCGCAATGGTGCTTCCGGGCCCGATATCCACTGGTCCGGTTCCCGTTGCCGACCCAGTCGCATTGGTGATCAGCAGCGTGCCTCCCTGGATTGTGGTGCCTCCGGTGTAGGTGCTGCTCCCGTTGCTGAGCGTGAGCGTGGGGGCCGAGCTAAGCAGGCTGCCGATGCCCTTAATCACGCCATTGTAACTCGACGTGGCGCTGACGGTCAGGGCCGTGCCGACGGTTCCGTTGCCTGCCAGATTGATGACACCGGTGGCTGCGCCGTTGACGCTATTGAACGTTTGGCTGCCCATCGTAAGGTTGACCGTGCCGTTGGCGACCAAACCAGGCTGACCGGCGAGCCCGTTTATCTGGGTGCTGGCGTTCAGCGTTGCGCCGGCGCTGACGTTCAAATTCCCGCCAATCGTGTTGCTGGCGCTGTTGAAAGAAACGGTTCCTGCGGTGATATTGACGTTGGCCGCGGCGGTAATGGCCCCGGCCACGGCCAGCGAGTAATTGTTAGCCGCGCCCAGACTGAGATCACCGGATCCCACACTGATGTTGTTGCCTCCGCCGACGGTGACGGTGATCGGACCTGCGACTCCTGTGCCGTATTGCTGGGCAAAGATCGTGCCGCCGGTCGTCATATTCACGGGCATGTCGAAGGTCACATTGCCCCCCGAACTACTCAGCACCAAGGCGCCGGCGCTGTTGCCGCCCACGCTGTTCAGATTGATCGTGGAAGCTCCGGCAGGATTGAATCCACCAGCAGCACCCACCAGGACGAGACTGCCTTGGTTGACATTGATCGAGTTGGTCAGATCGGTGAGTTGCGCCGTCTGGTTGTTGTCGAGCACCAGAGCGCCAGCGCCATTTTTTTCGATGTCGATCGAACCGGCGCCCAGAATCGGCCCCAAAACGATCCCGAAGGACCCTGGGGTGAAGGTATATGTGCCGGCGCCGCCTAAAGTTGTCTTCGTGAATTTCAGACCGCCGTCGGGAGCCGAAAGGTTTGTTCCGGCTGCCATTGTCAGCTGGCCCATCGTAGCCGACACGGCTGTCGGCACATCGATGCTCGTATCGGAAGACACGAGAAGGTCGGTTCCGAATGTAACCGAGGGGACGGCATTATAGAGAACGCTATTCGGAAGGGTGGCATTCGCGCCGCCAGGCGGGGTATAGCCGACCAAAAGCCCATTGCCTCCGGTGCCTTGGAAATAGCCGATTTGTATGTTATGCAGTCCCACGCCTAAACCGACCGTGCCACTTCTCGCCGTGAAGCCTTGGAAGAAGTTGTTGTTCACCACCAAATTGCCATCGATGAACAATACACTTCCGTCGTCACTGGTAGTCGTAAAGGTATAGGAGCCGGGCGTGGTGATATTGATTTCGCCGGCGAGGGACGCTTCGTAATTCGTTGAGGAGGCAAAGCCTTGGCTCGCAAACGGAGGCGTCGTTGTTGCATTGTTGTTGCTGAAGTCGAGCGCGGTGATACTCCCTGTCGTAGTGATGGCAGTGGTAGCCGGCGCACCCAGGCTGGTCAGATGGGTCGTAAGCGCAGCGAGCGAGGCGAAATTCGGATTCGAGTTATTCGTATTCGCCGGCGTGGTGTTATAGTAGGATCCAACGAGCCCGCTGTTGGTCGAGGTGAGGCTGCCATCCGTGTTGGTGAGAATCATCGAACCGCCCGTTCCATGGATATTTGCCGTTCCCAGGGCTCCAGGAGCGGCGGTCAGAACACCGCCCGCCGGCAACTCGAAGGTGCCGGCAACTGTCGAGGAAGCCAGCAGGGCCAAATTGCCGCCAACTGCGCCGCCACCCGAGAATGAATTGGCGCCGGAAAGAGTAACGGTGGCTCCGGAGCTGACATTGACCGAGCCCGTTCCGGAAATAACGCCGCCGAACGCACTCGATCCGGTAAGCGTGAGCCCGGTGCCTTGGAGCGTCAAGCTGCCCTTGCCGGTGAGGGATGCGAGCGACTGCACCCCATTTTGGAATTTGCCTGTGCCGCCCAGATTCAGGTTGGTGGCCGAATCAAGGGAGCCGTTGGCGCCGACGTTCAAGGCGGCCGCGGAACCGACCGTCAGCTGCGGAGTGAACAGCGTGCCGTTGACGTTCACCGTGCCGCCAGTGGCCGTGAAGCTGCTCGTCGACGAATACGTCTTGTTGGCGCTGATGGTGAGCGTGCCGGCCGACACCGTGGTCACGGGGGTCGTGACGTTGGTATTGAAGGTTACGGCGTTGCCCTGCTGCTTGACGATCGACGTGCCGGTGATGTTGATGCTGCCGGAGCCGCCAATGGTGATGTCGCTGCCATTGAGGTTAAATAAGATGGAGTTTGGCGAGACGCCGGCCGCGGCCACTGTCAGATTCGTCGAGCCGCCGCTGGCCAGGTTGGCATCGTCAAAGACGACGTTGTCGCCGTTGGCGAAGGGCACAGAGCCCGAACTGGAGGCCCAGTTTGGCGTCGAGAGGTCCCAGTTGCCGTTGGGATTGCCGCTGGCCTTGCCGGTCCAGAAGAGCGTCGGATTGCCGGCCGTGACCTCGAGATAGAGCGCGTTGGCCGGCACGGTGCCGCCGCCGCCTCCTGCATCGATCGTAGAGCCAGGCGCCAGGACCTTGTAGTTGAAATTCGAGGAGCCATTGATCGAAAACGTCGCTGCGTCATTAAACGTACCGGCCCCGACTATCAGGGGATAGAGACCGATGCCAAAGCCCGTCAGCGCCGTGATGTTCAGAGTGTCGACGCCGCTCTGGAGCGTGATCGTCCCACTGCCGACGCTGATCTGATCGCTTGTGCCAAGTTGGCCGAGCGTGGCGTTGGCCGCGCCGAAATTGAAGTCGAACGATGCTCCTCCGGCGATGGTGAGATCGTTGCCGAGGGTCAGGGTGCTCGTGCTCGTCGGAGTGACGGCGGGCGCGAGGTGGCCGAGGCTGTTGACGGTCACCGAGGCGTTGATGGTGCCGCTGCCGCCGAGAGTTCCAGAGTGGCTCGTGCCGAAGCCTACCGTAACCCCGGACGTGCCGGACATGAGGTTATTTACGAGGAGCGTGCCGCCATCGCTATTCGTCGTGCCGATGCTGGTCGCCCCGGTGTAACTGGTCGCGCCAGCCAGCGTTTGCGTGCCTGTTCCGATCTTGGTGAACGAGCCGCCGCCGGCGATGGTGCCACCGTAAGAGGTTGAGAGGTTGTTCTTCCCCGTAACAAAAGTGCCAAGATTTGTGATGACACCAATCCCCGCGGCGCTGGCCATGGAGCCGATCGTCTCGGCCTGGTTGTTCATGTTGAAGGTGCTGTTGTTGCCGGCGCCGGTGAAGCTTCCGACAAACGTCACCGCGGAAGAATCGGGGATTTGCTCGGGCAGGCGCCAAAAGATTGTGGCTGAGCCGCCTCCAGTCGGAGGCTGCGCCACCAGGGTCGTCGCGCCCTGATAGGAATTCGTCCCAGAGGGGGAATTCAAGGTAACCGTATCCGGGTTGTTAAAAGCGACGCCCAGCGGCACTGCGGCAAAAGTGACCGAACCAGTGCCGACAATCTTCTGAGAGATCGTCCAATTCGAGCCGCCTTCATAGGCGAGCGTGCCGCCTTGCGGTCCCACGGTGATGCCGCGGTTCGCCGCAAAGACAAACCCTCTCGTCGTCAGAATCGTGCCGCCATTCAAAGTGATGCTATTCGGCGTGACACTCGTCGGGACAGCGCCGAAATTCAGATCATCATTCACCAAAACCGTGCCCCCGTTGATCGTCGTGATCCCGGTGTAGGTGTTGCGGATTTCCGAGTTGCCGTTTGGATTTTGCGTCTGTTTGTTGCCGTCGCTTAGATCGAGAATCCCGGCGCCATTCTTCGTAAGGCCGATCGAGGTGCTGCCGTTGTCGGTAATGATCGAGTTGAGGCGAAGATTGCTCGCCGTGTCGATAATGAGATCCGTGCCATTTCCGGAGGTGATCATGCCCTGCAACAACGGACCCTGCGTGTTGTTGCCGTTAAACGTGCTTCCGATCGCCGCCAGTTGCGTCATGGTGGGCTGGTTGCTGATGCCCCCCGAACCAGTGGCCGCGTTCGAAATGATGGCACCGCTGGTAATGATCAAGATATTCGGGGCGCCATCCGTTCCGGTCGCCCCGGAGCCGAAGAACAGTTGGGAATTCGCGCCAGTCATGTACAGCGAGTCAATGGTCGTCGTCGCGGCCCCCAGCGTTACTGGAGCGCTGAGCTTTACGTTGTTTCCAGCAGCGAAGTCAGTCGCGAGATTGTTACTGACGTAATTCGAGACGGGAACCACCTGGCCCCCGACGACGGTGGCAAAGTCGAGGACGTTGGTCGACGAGTTGCTATTGATGTTGCCGATCGTCGCCCATCCGCCGATGAGGCCCGAGGTCGGTGAAAGCGTTACTTTCGGGGCCATGACCGCCGCGCCCGTGCCCACGGAAAAATTGACAGCGGTTCCAACGCCGTTGCGGACGAAGCTCTGCAGCGTCCCTGACCCAAAGGTGAGCACGGCGCCCTGGCCGGTCACATTCACATTGGTCAAGCCCGTTGCAGTGGCCGATCCAAGGGTGAGAGTGCCAACGGTTTCGGTGGTCGGCGTCGTGGCGTTTCCGGTCAAAGTCAACGTACCCCCAGTCGAGGTGATGCCCAGCGTATCCTTGATGCGGTCCTGCGCGGTGTGATTCCCAGAGACGCTGCTGTCTAGCGTCAGTTGTGTGCCGCCGGCCAGGGTGATGGCCGACGTATTCTGGATGCTTCCATTTGCGCCGCTGAGGACGAGCGTCGTACCAAACGTCGAGAGAGTCGTCGCTCCGCTATAGGTGTTCTGGCCGGAAAAAGCGAAAGAGCCAACCCCGCCAAGGGACAGATTGCTCGAGCCGGTAATCGCGCCGGTAACATTCAGCGTTTTCCCCGACGTCGAGTTATTCGTCCAAGTCTGATTACTGGTCAGCGCGACGGTCGTATTGAGGCTGATGGTCGCGTTCGAGTTATTCGTGATGCCGCCGGCGCCGAGCGAAAGGGTATTGGCGCCGCTGATGCTGACCGGATTCGCCGCGATGGCGTCAGGCGTGAAAGTCAGGCTGGCGATGTTGGTGTCTGCGCCGAGGAAAGTAGCCAGATTTGACGGATTCGCGCCGGCCAAGGCAAAAAAGACGTCCGAAGTTCCAGATTGGCTCCCCACTCCCGGGGTCGTCCCCGTGCCATTGTTGAAATCCGGTGAGGACGACCAGTTCGTGCCGGCCGCGCCGAGCGTCGTATTCCAGTTCTGATTGTTGTCGCCTGTCCAATAATAAATGGCGCCCAGTGTAATGGCTGGCCCGACAAATGCTGCAACCGTGGCAATACTCGCGCTGCAGATCTGTTGCCACGGCTTTTTACCGGAGACGTGACGGCGAAGATGGCGACGTGAGGAGGAACTGGGCTTGTTCATAAAAGAGAGGAGTTCTGTAGATTTCCTGGTTTCAGTTCTAGCAATTCAGCATGAATGGCAGGGGTCCGCGTCCGGACGTGCCGTAGAGGGGAACGGGATATTTTTATCGACCGTTCCTTCGAGTATGAGGGATAAACCCTCAAATTGTCAAAAGAGAGCGCAGAAATTTTTCGAAATAATGCAAAAAGGCTGCGCCCGCCCGAGAAAATGGCGTCGCGTTAGACGGTATGTTTAATCCGGACCCGCCGGAGTTCACGCTCCGCAAACGATCCGATCTACTCGTTCCCGAGAAGGGTTGGCGCGGGCCCGAGATAATCGGCTATGCGCGGCTCGACTTTCGGCAGACGGCGCATCACGAGTTCGGCCATGGCTTTAGCCCCCAGGGCGTTGAAGTGGATGCGATCGTTGCGGACCGGCTCAAACTGCGTGCAGGCTTGCTCGCCGAGCTTTTCCCAGAGTTCGCCGCTCGCCGTGTAGAGATCCACCATGGCGATTCCCCGGGCGGCGGCCACTTCCTTCATCGTTTCCACGTAGTTGCCGAGCACGTCGATGAGCTTGCCGTTCGGACCGAAGACGCGCGGATGCGCCGGAGAGACGAGGATGGGAATGGCCGAGATTTTGAGCGCCCCATCCACGTAGCGCTGGAGAAACATGCGGTAGCTCACCTCGGAGTCGACGCCTACGGGGAGGTTGTTGACCTTCTTGCGCGCATCGAGCGAATCGTTCGTGCCAAACTGGATGATGATGAATTTTGGCTTGTCCTTCAGAACGCCCTTCCAGCTGCCCTCGATCATGTAGGTCTTGGTGCTCCGCCCTGGCCTGGCTTCGTTGAAAATGTGGACGCTGTCCTTGAAATAATATGGCAGAAACTGGCCCCAGCCGCGGTACGGCAATTCTTTCGGATAGATGCAGGCCGTCGAGTCGCCCACGATGGCGATCCGCGTTTCGTTCGGATCTTCCGAGGCGGCATGGCTCGCTGCGCGCAAAGAGAAGACGGGAAGGAGGAGCGCTATGGTAGCGAAAAAGGCGAAACGTGATCGGGACATGGAACTACGGGAGTCTGCATGCTTTCCGCCTCTTGACAACCAACGCTACGACCATGGGCGAAGAGGATGGGAGTTTGCAGGCTTGTCACTCTAGTGTAATCTGCGTTCGAAAGGAAAGCCTTCAATTCTATTATGAAAACGACATTTCGCCTGAGTGGTTGGATCCTTGCGGCCACGGCACTCTGCTCGGCCACGGCCCAGCAGCCTCCGGCCCCGGCTCCCGCGCCCGCGACTCCGGCCGCGGCGACACTCAGTCAGGAAGCGCTTCTCCAAGCCATCAATGCGATCAACGGCGTTGGCGACGGACAGGCCGCAGATCCGAATGGGGGCAAAAAGGCAGCCGCGCCAACCAGCGGCAACACCGGCCAACTCGAGGGGCCTACGGTCATCACGGCCGTCGACTCTCAGTACAACCAATCGGAGCATCTCGCGCTTTTTGAGAAAGAGGTTGTGGTCAACAACGCTACTTTCAATCTCGTTTGCGACAAACTCACCGCCTATCTCAAGCACGGGAATACTCCGGCCGCCCCGGTTGGGCCGGAGCCCAAAGGCGCGGCGGGCAAGGCCAACGTTCCCGATAATAGCGGCCTCGAAAGAGCCATCGCGGAAGGCGCGGTCGAGATAACCCAGGACAAAGTGGACGATAACGGAAATATCACCCACAGCGTCGGACGCGCGAAGAAGACCATTTATGAAGCGGCGACCGGGAAATTCACGCTCATCGGCAATCCCGAACTCCAGCAAGGGGACAACGTCTGTGTCGCCACCGACGAGCGGACCACGATCGTGCTGAAGCGCGACGGGCATATGGAGGCGTTCGGCCCCCACAAGATGCTGCTCAAAGAAGCCCAGGACGAGAAGCCGAAATAGGCGCCCTCATGGCGGCCTTGAGCAAAGCGCCGTCTATTTGACCAAGGTCACCGTTGGCCACGGCGCCTTGCCGCCGAGTCGAAGCTGGCTCGGATTCGTGTACGCCAGCGTCTTGATATTGAGGAAATCCAGATTTGCGCGACGGATGTTCAGTGTCTGGTTGGGCGCCGCCAGGAGGAGTTCGCGCAGTTCGGCCAGGGCGACCGATTTCTTAGCCGGAGTATCGAGCGACTTGCGGCTTCTTCCGGAGGGTTTGCCCGTCAATTTCTCCAAGTCGCTGTCGATGGTCTCAAGTTCCCGCTCGAGGTCACCTTTTCGCTGCCGCAGTTCGGTGATTGCGGATTCTGTCAATTGCCCGATTTGGGCCTGAAGTTTGGCAATGGCCTCGAGTGCGTTAACAGTAGGCGGAGTCTTCACGATGCGCTTTTTTCCAGTCCCATAGAGGAACTGCTGGAGAGCACAAGGCAAAACTGGCCGGCCAATCGGTGGGTTCCCGTTCGTCCAGCGGCAACAATGCGTTCAAGGGAGCAACGGGATGTCGGGTGTGGCGCGTAAAATGCTTCTCTCAAAGGCATGCTTCGCATACACCCACGCCTCAGCCGCGGATTCTCCGTGGTGGAGGTGATTATTGTCCTAGCTATTGTCGCGCTAATGGCCGCGATTATCGTCCCTGGCCTGCAGCATCATCACAAATTCGAGAAGCGTTTCTCATCCGAGAGAGCTGAGGACGTCTCGAGCACGGGTTCAGGTGATGATGTCGTTTTGCTGCGCCTGCCCTTGAATTGAATCCGCCACGGCCACCGGTCGTGAGCATTTGAGCGGTTCGCCTTGGGGTAGAAATTTCTCAACGCTGGGAATTCGCGTTCTCGCGCAGTGTTTTTTCGAGAATCTTCCAGACATTGTCGGCCACGCACTGGTGTCCCGCCGGGTTAGGATGGATGCCGTCTGCCTGATTGAAGGCGGGGTCTCCGCCGATTCCTTCCAGAAGGAAGGGGATGAGGGCGGCGTTCGTGTCGTGCGCCACCCGTGGGAAGACTTCGCGAAATTTTCCGGTGTAGTCGGGCCCCATGCTATCGGGCATCTGCATGCCCGCTACGATGACGGCGGCCGCTGGCGCTTTCTCGCGGGCGCGTTTTATGATTGCTCGCAGATTGGCCTCCGTTTGTTCGGGGGAAAGGCCGCGCAGCCCGTCATTCCCGCCCAGCGCCACAATGAAGACCGCGGCGCCGCGGCTTAGCGTCCAGTCGACGCGCCGCAAGCCGCCCGCGGTCGTGTCGCCGCTCACTCCGGCATTGGCAATTTCAAACTGGAGACCGGCCTGGTCGATCTTTGTCTGAAGAACTCTGGGGTATGCTTTGGCCGGGTCATCCAGGCCATAGCCGGCGGTGATGCTGTCACCGAGAATCACCACGCGGGAGCGGGCAGGGGACCCCGCGGGAGGCGAGGTGGAAGTTGTCGGCCCGGGTTCTCCACTCCATAGTGGTGCGGCCGCGCTGAGAAAGGCCCAAAAAGTCAGAACCCGTAATAATGTCATCGCTTTCGAATCATGCTCCAGTCTTGGCCACGGTTGACCGCGAGCCGCCGGGTGTCAAACCACCGATCCTCGAAATCCGCGGAGTTTCCAAAAACTACCCGAGTGGGGATCACTCCCTGACGGTGCTCCGCGACATCAATTTGTCGCTGCAGCCCGGCGAAACCTGCGCGATCGTCGGGCCCTCGGGCAGCGGAAAAACAACGCTGCTCGGGCTTTGCGCGGGCCTCGATGATCCCACCACGGGCTCCGTGCATCTCGCCGGACACGCTTTGGAGTCGCTGGATCAGGACGCGCGGGCAGCCTTGCGCAATCGGTGTGTGGGCTTCGTCTTTCAGAATTTTCAGCTCATCCCCACGCTGACGGCGGTTGAAAATGTGCTCGTGCCGCTGGAACTCCGGGGTGAAACCGGCCGGGAAAAGGACGCCGAAGAGATCCTCCGGCGCACCGGGCTGGGGGATCGTCTCCAGCATTACCCTTCCCAGCTCTCCGGCGGTGAACAGCAGCGCGTGGCGCTCGCCCGGGCTTTCATCCATCGTCCGCAGATACTTTTTGCCGATGAGCCGACGGGAAATCTCGATGCCGAAACCAGCGCGCCCATCGTGGAGATGCTCTTCAAACTCAACGACGACCACGGCACAGCGCTCGTGCTGGTAACGCACGATCTGGCGCTCGCGGCCAAAGCGCGCCGCATCGTCACCATGCGCGGCGGAGCAATTGCTTCCGACAAAACCGATGACGCCCGCTAATCCTTCCGGCGGCCTGCCGCGTGGGCTCGCCGCCGCGCTCCTGCATCCCTGGACGTGGCGCATGGCGTGGCGAGACAGCCGCACGCAACGCAAGCGGCTGGCGATCTTCGCACTCTCGATCATCGCCGGTATTTCCGCGCTGGTCGCGATTCATTCGTTGAAATCCAGCGCCTTGACCGCGGTCGAGACCGAGGCCAAGTCGCTCTTGGGTTCCGATCTGGAGATCACCTCACGTCAGCCCTTCCCGGAGGAAACGGTCGCCCGCATTGTCGCCCGCGCGCATGAGTCGAGCCGGGAAACGGACTTCTCGTCCATGCTGTACTTTCCCGGCGCCGATGCCGCGCGGCTCGTGCAGGTGCGCGGCATCGAGGGTGGCTACCCATTCTATGGGGCGGTGGAAACCGTTCCGGCCGGAGCCTGGGCTGCTGTGCGCGAGCGCTCGGGCATCCTCCTGGAACCGGCCATGCTCGACCAGTTTCACGCGAAGGTCGGCGATACGGTAAAGCTCGGCGCGCTGGAGTTGCCCATCCTCGGGGCATTGACGAAGACGCCGCCGCGCGCCGGCCGCTTCGCCGGCATAGCTCCGGAAGCCTATGTGCGCATGGGGGATCTCGCCAAGACGGGTTTGCTCAGTAAATCCAGCCTCAGTTCGCACCGGCTCCACCTTGTATTGAGTGATCCGAAAGACGCGGCCGCCATCCGCAGAGACTTTGCGAATAGCGCCTGGCACTTCGAGACGCCGAAGGATCGGCGGGATTCCTTGGGCAGCGCTTTGGATAATTTCCAGCAATTCCTCGGCTTGGTCGCGTTAGCTGCGCTGGCGCTCGGGGCCATCGGTGTAGCCGGCGCGATCCACGCGCACATCGGCCGGCGCACGGCCGTCGTGGCTGTCCTTCGTTGTTTGGGCTGCCCGGGAAACGTCGCCTTTGCGATCTATCTGATCCAAGCCATGATCCTCGGTTTGCTCGGGGCGTTGGTCGGAGCGGTCTTTGGAATGATCCTGCACTGGGGCGCGGTCACGCTTTTTGGCCGGAGCTTGCCGATCTCGATCGATGCCAGCCCGCAATGGGCCGCGATTGCAAAAACGACCGCTGTAGGCCTGGCCGTCTGCGGAGGCTTTGCCTTGCTTCCGCTCCTGCGCGTGCGCCGTATCTCGCCTCTTGCGCTGTTGCGGTCCGGGGCCGCTGTGGAGAGCGGCGGGATTCGCGCCGCCTTGCACGCCTGGCCGCTCTATCTTTTCCTCACCTTCCTGCTCGCAGCGCTGTCCGTGCTCGATACCAGCCACCGCTTGCGCGCGCTGGGGATGATCGGCGGTTTGGCCGCCGCCTTCTTGTTGCTGGCCGGTGTGGCCGGCGCGCTCATGTGGCTCGCCCGGCGCTTGCTGCGCCCCAGTTGGCCTTACCTCTTGCGTCAGGGCGTTTCGAACCTGTATCGGCCGCATAATCAGACTTTGTTGTTCCTGCTTTCCATCGGTCTCGGCACCTTCCTCCTGGCGACGATCCTGCTCACGCGAAACCTCCTGCTGTCGGATCTGAAAATAAAAGACCTCGCCGACAGCCCGAATATCTATCTCGTCGACGTTCAGGCCGATCAATTGGATGGCGTGACCGGTCTCGTCCGCTCCCTCCAGCTTCCTGTCCTGGAGACCTGCCCCATGGTCACGATGCGGATCGCCTCGGTGCGGGGCGTGCCGACGGAGGAATTGGCCAAACAGAAGACGATCCCGAAATGGGTCCTCCAGCGCGAATTCCGCTCCAGTTACCGCGATCAACTCACAAGTACGGAAAATCTCGCGGCCGGCCAGTGGTTCAGCGGAACGGTGGATCCCAACGCGCCCGTGCCGCTTTCGCTCGAGACGGATATTGCGAAGGATCTCCACGTCGGCGTCGGCGACGAGATCGGCCTCGACGTGCAGGGCGTGCCCCTCGTGGCGCAGGTGGTGAATCTACGCAAAGTCGACTGGAGCCGGTTCAATCTGAACTTCTTCATGATTTTCCCGCCAGGCGTCTTGGAAAATGCACCGGGGTTTGACGTCGTCACGACCCGCGTGGGCGCACAGACCACCTCCGGCGATCTGCAGCGGGCGCTCGTGCACCAGTTTCCAAATGTTTCGGCCATCGATCTCACGCTCATTCTCGCGAAGGTGCAGTCGATCATTTCACAGATCAGCCAGGCAGTTACCGGCCTTGCCGGCGCGGCCGTGCTCGCGGGCTTGCCTATTCTCATCGGCACGCTCCTGAATGGCCGCGGCCAGCGCCAGCGGGAAAGCGTGCTCCTGCGAACACTCGGCGCCTCGTCGCGCCAGGTCGGCGGAATTTTACTCGTCGAGTATACGGCCCTCGGGGCGCTCTCCGCCTTGTCTGCGCTGGCACTGGCGGTGGCGGCGAACGTGGGGATGGCAATTTTCGTGTTTAAGGCCAACCCATGGCCCGATTGGCGTTTGCTGGCCGTGACCTTCGTGGCGGCCACCGGTCTTGCAGTGGGCGCCGGACTTTTGCTCGGGCGCGGGATTTCGCGGCATCCGCCCCTGCAAATTCTACGGGGACTTGGTTGACGTCTGCGATTGGCAACCGCCGAAACGGCGCTAAAGTATGCGCCCTTTTCCCTATCCGCTATGAGCACTCCCGCTGTTACGATTTACGATACGACCCTCCGCGATGGCACGCAGGGCACCGGAATTTCGTTCAGTGTGCTGGATAAGATCCGTGTGGCGGAGAAGCTCGACGACTTTGGCGTCCACTATATCGAAGGAGGCTGGCCGGGCTCGAATCCCAAGGACGAAACTTTCTTTGCCGAAGCCGCTCGGCGGACATGGAAGAAGGCGAAGATCGCCGCCTTTGGCATGACGCGTCGCGGTCGCATCAAGGTGGAAGACGACGAGCAGGTGCGCAAACTCCTTGCCGCCGAGACCCCGGTGGTGACGATTGTCGGCAAGACCTGGCCGCTCCATGTCACGGAGGTCTTCCAGGTGAGCCTGGAGGAGAATCTCGCCATGATCGCCGATACCGTCGCCTTCCTCCGGAAGCACGGTCGCGAGGTGTTGTACGACGCCGAACATTTCTTCGACGCCTATCGGGACGATTCCGACTACGCCCTGAAGACTTTGCGCGCGGCGCAGGATGCCGGCGCGGATCTTATCGTCCTTTGCGACACCAATGGCGGATCCCTTCCGGCCTGGGTGGAAAAGGCCACGACCGCAGCTGTGGCCGCGCTGGGTCGTCCGGTTGGCATTCACACGCACGACGATTCCGGTGTGGCGGTGGCGAATGCCCTCGTGGCGATCGATTCCGGAGCTTGTCAGGTGCAGGGAACCATCAACGGCTACGGCGAGCGCGTGGGGAATTGCAATCTCACGACGATAATGCCGACGCTGCAGTTCAAGAAGGACATCGACCTGGGCATCGACCTCACCCGTCTGCGGGAGCTGTCGGCCTTTGTCGATGAGTTGGCCAATGTGCCGCACCACATCCGCGCGCCTTACGTGGGCAGCGCGGCTTTTACCCACAAGGGAGGCCTGCATGTCCACGCGGTGCAAAAGCTCGCGCGCAGCTACGAGCACATCAATCCGGTGCTCGTCGGGAACGAACGGGTCATCACCATTTCGGACATGTCTGGACAGTCGAATGTCCTGGTGAAGGCCGAGTCCATGGGGTTCCAACTGCAAAAAGGCTCGCCGGAAGTGTCCCGCATCCTCACCGATGTAAAACGCCTGGAAAGCGAAGGATATGAATTCGAAACGGCGGAGGCTTCGTTCGCGTTGCTCATTCGCAAGTGCCTGGATCAACGCCAACCGCTCTTTTCGCTTCTCGAGTACCATTGCACCTTCCGCAGCGTCGAGAATCCCAGTTGGAAAAAGTGCGAAGCCACGGTGAAGCTGGTGGTGGATGCCGAGCACGAATACACCGTGGCTGAAGGAGACGGGCCGGTGAATGCGCTGGATGCCGCATTGCGCAAGGCGCTGCGGCCGTTCTATCCCGCCATCGACGACATCAAGCTGGAGGACTATAAAGTCCGCATCATCAACTCGCAGGAAGGCACGGCCGCGCGCACCCGCGTGCATATCCTTTCCACCGATGGCCATGCCAAGTGGGGAACCGTGGGGGTGAGTGACAACATCATCGAGGCGAGCTGGCTGGCCTTGGTTGACAGCTTTGAATATTATCTTCGCCGGAGCGGGAGCGATGCCGAGGGGAGTTAATTAAGTTAGTTAGAGTTGGTCCCAGTGCCAGCTCGAGGCTGGGAGGCGCACAGCTATTTGGTGCGGGAGCTTGCTCCCGCTTTGTCTGCGCAGAATTCACGCTGGATGCGAAGTCTGGCGCAGTGCTCCCGAGACCCATAGCGGACCAAACGCCACACTGAATTGCCACGCGGACAAAGCGGGAGCAAGCACCCGCACTCCAGGGCGCCGGTTTTTATCCGGCGCCGGTCGCGCGTCGAATTGCCAGCTACTACCCTTGATGGTCCGGCTTCATCGCATCCAGGGTTTGCCGGACGTGCGCCAGAAGGCGATCTTGCGTGTAGGGCTTCGGAATAAAGCCGCGCAGGCCGCGGGCGAGCATCGCTCGGAGCTTGGCGTGTTCGGTGAAACCGCTGCTCAAAACCACGTTCGCATTGGGATTCAATTCGCGGAGTTCGACGAACACATCCCATCCATCCAGGACCGGCATGGTGAAATCGAGGATCACCAGTGCAATTTCTTCCCGGAGCTTTCGATAGATTTCCAGCGCTTGCACCCCATCCCGGGCGGTCACGACGCGGTAGCCCGCTTCGGCGAGAGCCTGCCAGGCCAGCAGGGTGATGAACTCCTCGTCATCCACGATCATCACCAATTCCAGGTGGCCCGTGGGATTGTGAATCTCCAGCGGAGGCGGAAAGGGGATCGGAGCCGCCAGGCTCTCGGCGATGATTTTCGCCGGATCGTCGGTGAGGAGCTTATAAGGTGGAAACTCGGCTTCGACGCCAGGGGCGCCGCCGCCGCGGGCGTTCAACTGTTGAATCGTCGAAATCGCCCGTCGGGCGCTGGCCCGAAGGATGCCGAGGTATTTCTCAGCTTCGGATTGCCCGCGGACGAGATCTTCCAGGAGATCACCGGATTCGGTGATAACCTGGAGAAGATTGTTCAACTCGTTGGCCGTCGAACGAATCCAGGATGGATCGCTTTCATCAGCCATGTTCGATGGCAAGGTGCACGGATGGAGTTTAGACTCCTTCGTCACGACAAGCCCACCAGACACAACCGAGGAAGGCGGCTACGACAAAGGAAAACATTCCAAAAGATAACATAGGCGCTCGCAGTTGTGAGGCATTTGCCGTGCCGCGGTCAATGCGAATTGGGGGAGGATTGCGAACTTGTAAGGATTTCCGGAAATACCTTGGCGAGTGTCCGATTGTAGGACACCGGGTGGACGTGATTTGCGAAAAGGAATATCGCATTTGCGAAAGAGTCGGCCATTTCTGCGAACAGGCTCAAAGCGCCACCTTGAAGAAGTCGGCGAAGACGCGGCGGTAGACCTCGCGCTTCATCTCCGGCAGCCATTGGAGCCGAAAAGCCGGAGGCTGGATCCAGCGGTGATCCTGGAATTCCGGCTTCTTTGTTTTCATGGTGATCCGCGCCGGCTCGCCAATGAATTGCGCCAGGAAATAATGCTGCTCGGCGCCGTGAAAACCACGCTTATTGCGGCCTTTCGCATACAGGTACCGGTAGGGGCCGCGTTTTTCCAGCAGTTCGAAGTCGCGCGGAGCGACGCCGATCTCCTCGCGGAGTTCCCGGACGATGGCCTGTTCGTGCGTTTCGCCTTCGTCGACGCCGCCCTGGGGAAATTGCCAGGCGCCATCCATGCCGAGGCGTTCGCAGATGAGGATCTGGCCGGCGGAGTCCCGGAGAATTCCCGCGACATTCGGGCGATACCTGATTTCACTGGGGGGCATGGAATTACGAAAATGCGCGGCCTGGGCCGCGATCGCTCTGGCGGGGATTTCCTTCTGGTGCTTTTGGCTTTGGCGGCCGGAACATCAGGTCCGGCTTCACCAGCAAAATTTGCTAAAGGTGATCGAGAGCCGAAACTGGGAAAAAGCCGCCGGATTCTTTGACGAGAAATATGCGGATCGTTGGGGCGATGACAAAGCAAATGTGCTGCGCGGAGGCCGGGAGGCATTGAGCCAGTTTCTCGCGTTGGGTCTCACGGGCGAGCCAGCGGAAATCGTCATGGACGGAGATCGCGCCCGGGTGATGGCGACGATTCGCATTCAGGGCAGCGGCGGCCCGCTCGCCACCATCGTATCGGAGCGCGTCAATGCATTGAAGGAGCCGTTTGAGTTCGACTGGATCCATCGCAGCGCCAAACCATGGGATTGGGCTCTGGCGCGCGTCGACCAGCCGGAGCTCGAGTTTTCCGGCGTCGAGCTTCCTTAGCGCATGTTGGTAAATTACAATTGGGCCTTCGGTGGAAGATTTCCGCCTGCAGTTCCGGGTAAAACCGGTTGGGTAAGGCATCCTCGTGTCGGTTTCTACGGACTTTCCCTATACATCCGGCGCGCCAAGGGGGCGCGACATATGCTTTCTCATTTCTTCATCAGGAAAAGAGATTCGTTCCACATTAAATATATCCCCTTTGCCTGTGCCTAAGACGATGCAAGTTTCTACCGCCCCCACGTCATCCCCTGTGAAAGAAAAAGAAGATCGATTGAAAACGGTTCGAGTGCTTTTGGCTGACGACCACGAGGTCGTGCGCCACGGCGCGCGACTTTTGATCGAGCGGGAACCAGGTTGGAGCGTCGTCGGCGAGGCGAAGAATGGCCGCGAAGCCGCGGCTCTCGTGGCGGAGTTACAGCCGGATGTCGCGGTTCTGGACATCAATATGCCGGAATTGAACGGCCTCGACGCAACCCGGGTCATCAAGCGGGAGACGCCAGGGACGGAAGTGCTCGTCTTTACGGGCATCGAGAACGAGCAACTCGTCCACAATGTCTTCGAAGCCGGCGCCCGCAGTTATATCCTCAAGACGGGCATGTCGCAGCACCTCATTTCCGCCATCGAAGCGGCGGCGCGACACAAGACCTATTTCACAACCCAGATTTCCGAGATCGTTTTTGCCCGCTACCTCCACGGGAAGAAAACTCCGCCGGCGGAGACAGAAGGCAGCGGCCGGCTCACGGCGCGTGAGCGGGAAATCGTCCAATTGCTCGCCGAAGGGAAGAGCAATAAGGAGGTGGCCTCCAATTTGGGAATCAGCGTGAAGACGGCTGAAACCCATCGGGCGGCCGTGATGCGCAAGCTGGGCTTTCAGGCCTTCAGCGACCTGGTGCGCTACGCGATTCGGAATCACATAATCGAGGCGTAAGTCCGCCTCCGCCGCCGGCAACCTCGTAGAGACATCCGGGACGGCCCTCTCAGGAAATCCCCGGGTGGAAAACCCGCAAAATATTTTTGATTTGGATACGTCCTTATAATTTCCAGAAAACGATTCAGGACCCGACAGCGCCCGTTTCACCCTCACCCACAGGCGCGGTCATTCAAATAAAACGTGGTAGATCATGTGCGAACTGGCTCCGGTAGCGGAGCGGTGGTGCTCCTCGTGGAGGACAACACGGATGACGTGCGCCTCCTGCACGAAGTGTTGGAGGAGCGCTCGTCTCCGTTCGTGTTCGAAAGCGTCCCGACATTGGCGGCGGCCATCGAACGCGTGCGCCGGGGCGGCATCGACCTGATTCTGACGGACCTCCGGCTGCCGGATAGCGCCGAAGGAGAGACGGTGGCGACGCTGCGCGCCGCGGCGCCCAGGATTCCGATCGTGGTCTTGAGCGGACTCCACAGCGAAAGCTTCGCCATGCGAAATGTGGAGCAGGGGGCGCAGGACTATCTCGTGAAGGGGCGGTTCGATCACTCCGTGCTCGTGCGCACCCTTTCTTATGCGCTGGAGCGCAACCGCTGGCAGGAGGAATTGCAACGGGCGCATGATCAGCTGGAACAACGGGTCGCGGAGCGCACGGCGGAACTGGCGGAGACCGCGGCGCAGTTGCAGACCGCGCTGGTGCAACTGAAGCAAGCGCAACAGCAGGTGGTGCAACAGGAGCGGCTGCGCGCGCTCGGCCAGATGGCGAGCGGCATCGCCCACGATTTCAATAACGCCTTGGCTCCGATAATCGGCTACGCCGATCTGCTCCTGCATTCGCGGCGGCTCACGCCGGAACGGCGAACGGACTACCTGCGGATCATCCATACGGCGGCCCGCGACAGCAGCAGCGTGGTCTCACGGCTACGAGAGTTTTTCCGGTATCGCGACGAACACGATGTCTTTGGTCCGGTCAAATTGGGCGACTTGGCGCGCCAGGTCATGGCGCTGACCCGGCCGCGGTGGAAGGACCAAGCCCTGGGCCGTGGGGTAGACATCCGCTTTGCCCTCGAATTGGAACGCGTGCCGACCGTGCTCGGCAGCGAGAGCGAGCTGCGCGAGATGCTGGTGAATCTCATTTTCAATGCAGTCGATGCCATAGGAACGGAGGGCGGGGTAATTACCTGCCGCACCTTTACGGCCGATGGAGCGGCGGTGATCCAGGTTTCCGATACGGGATGCGGCATGCCGGAAGACGTGCGGCTGCGGTGCTTCGAGCCATTTTTTACGACGAAGGATGAGCAACTGGGTTCGGGTCTCGGTCTGGCCATGGCGCATGGCATCGTTCGCCGGCACGAGGGACAGATCCAGATGGAGAGTCTGCCGAACAAAGGCTCCACGGTGACCGTGACGCTCGTGGCCTACGACGACGCGCGCCTGCCGGAAGCTCTGGATACGCCGGCGCCGGCGCTGACCCCCATGCGGGTGCTCATCGTCGACGATCAACCGTCCGTACGGGAAGTCCTCACGATGTGCCTGAAGGAAGATGGGCACCTTGTGGAGAGCGCCGTCGACGGGCTCTCCGCGCTGGAAAAAGTGCGCAGCGCTCCGTGGGACATCGTTTTGACGGATCGCGCGATGCCGAAGATGAACGGTGATCAGCTCGCGCAAGAAATTCGAAAATTGCAGCCGGGCATTCCGGTCGTGCTGGTAACGGGCTTTGCCGATCTCATGCGCGACGTGGGGGATCAGCCTTCGGCGATTGATGCCGTGGTGCGCAAGCCCTTCACGCTCCAAACGCTGCGCGAAGGGATGACGAAGGCCATCGCTCTGCAGCAGGAACTGCACGAGGGCACAGTGCGCGCGCCCGAGGCCCGGTTGAATGTAGGGGGCAGCGTGCTGAACGCGACCTTCGAGGATCGATCGGGACATTTGGCCGATTGACAGTGATTTCTGCGGAGTTTCGGCGCTGCATTCGGGAAAACCGGAAGAGCAGGGCATGGTGCGACGCGATTCTGCATTGCGAAATGACGTGGCGTGCGACAAACACGTCCTCTTGAAGAAAGCCGTCATCATCGACAAAATTCTGGCCGAACTCGCCTCCGAACTGGAGGGCTATTTGCGCTCGGCGCGTTCCGCTCATGCCGAGGCCACGGATGAGCAGAGCAAAGCGGAAAACAAATATGACACTCGAGGTCTGGAAGCCTCCTACCTGGCGCATGGCCAGTCTCGGCAGGCGTTGGAAATAACCGAAGCCATCGAGCAATACCGCGCCCTCGAGCCGCGCGATTTCGGGCCGGCGGAGCCGGTGGATATCGGCGCGGTAGTCGCGGTCGAGTCAAAGCGTGAGACGGCGCATTATTTCATGGGACCGCGCGCCGGCGGCACGGAGGTGGTAGTCGACAGCGTGGCTGTGACCGTGATTACGCCGCCTTCTCCGCTGGGACAGCAGCTCGCAGGGAAAAAGACGGGGGATACCTGGAGTATGAAAATCGGCGGCCGCGCCGAGAAATACCGCATTACGCGGATATTATAACCCCGCCCGCCTCGGACCTAATAACATTATGCCGCAACTCATCGCCTCGCCAAAGCGCATCCTGGCCCACGGAAATCCCCCGAAGGAAATCGAGGAATACATCGGCCGAGCCAATACTGTGACGTCCGAGGTAAGCATTGCGCGGATGATAAGTCCGGCGGGTTGGAGTGAAAGTGGGCAGACCCCGGAGTTTGATGAATTTACCGTTGTGCTTCGAGGAGAGGTGCGTGTGGAGAGCCGGGATGGAGCGCTCGTTGTAAAGGCGGGGCAGGCGGTGATGGTGAGGCGAGGGGAATGGGTGCGGTATAGCACGCCTTCTGCGGAGGGCGCCGAGTACATCGCGGTCTGCCTGCCGGCATTTTCGCCGGAAACGGTGCATCGGGATCTGTAGCTCAGACGCCGAGCTCAGTCTTCACCTCTGCGAACGCCTGGGCGGCGAAGGCCAGATCCTCCCGCGAATGGCCGGCGCTGATTTGCACCCGGATGCGCGCCTTGCCGTGCGGGACGACGGGAAAAGAAAAGCCGATGACGTATACGCCCTTGGCCAGCATGGCATCGGCAAAACGCGCCGCCAGCGCTGCGTCCCCGAGCATGATGGGGACAATGGGGTGTTCACCCGGGACGATCTGGAACCCCAGCCGCTCCAACTCCCCGCGGAAGAAGCGCGTATTGTCTTCCAGGCGATCCCGCAGGGCCGTCGATTCCGACAGAAGGTCGAGTACGACAAGTGTCGCAGCGGTAATGGTGGGAGCCAGGGAATTGGAAAACAGATAGGGGCGGGAACGTTGCCGCAACCAGGAAATGATTTCCCGACGACCGCTGGTGTAACCGCCGCTGGCCCCGCCGAGCGCTTTGCCCAGCGTGCCGGTAACGATGTCGATGCGCTCGGTCACGCCATGATGCTCGGGCGTGCCGCGGCCGGTTTTGCCCATGAAACCGGTGGCGTGCGAGTCATCGACCATGACGAGGGCGTCGTACTTTTCGGCCAGGTCGCAGACGGCCGGCAGATTGGCGATCGTGCCGTCCATCGAAAATACCCCATCTGTGGCCACGAGCCGGAAACGCGCGTCCTTGGCGGCCTGAAGTTGCGTTTCGAGATCGGCCATGTCGTTGTTCCGGTACCGATGCCGCTGCGCCTTGCAGAGACGGATGCCGTCGATGATCGAGGCGTGGTTGAGCTCGTCGGAAATGATGGCGTCTTCCGGCCCGAGCAGAGTCTCGAACAGGCCGCCATTCGCATCGAAACAGGAGGAGTAGAGAATGGAATCTTCCGTTCCGAGAAAGGCCGAGAGTTTTTGCTCCAGCGCCTTGTGCGGCGACTGCGTGCCGCAAATGAAACGGACGCTGGCCATGCCGTAACCCCACTTCTCCAGGGCCTCGACCGCCGCGGCCAGGACTGCCGGATGGTCGGCGAGCCCGAGATAGTTATTGGCGCAGAGGTTCAGGACCTCGCGGCCATCGGCGGTGCGAATGTGCGCCTTCTGCGGCGTGCCGATGATGCGTTCTTTCTTAAACGTGCCGGCGGTCTCGACGGCTGCCAATTGCGTGGTGAGGTGATCTTTGAAGGAGCCGTACATCAGATTTATTTTGCGAGCGATGGTTGAGGAAGAGTGGCGGCGTTCAAGGCGGCCAAATCGATATCGCCCGGAGGCTTGCCCGTTGCCGGACGCTGGAATTTTTCACCATACGCCGTCGAGCCGGCAACAAAGCCGCCATTGGCCAGGAAAAATTGCCCGGCCTCGACGCCCATACAGCGGTCGAGCCGCGCTTCCTTGCCGGTGGGATCATGGCTGAAACTAGACTCGGTAAGTTCGCGCCATTCTCCGGCGCGGGTGCAGATCCATTGATTGCCGAAGAGCGCCTTTCGGCGAAGGCAGCCGCTCGCGCCGTCGAAATCCTCGCAGAAAGAGTAGAGCCCGCTGAGGGAGGCGGCGGCCTTGGGCGCGCGAAAGGAAGCAAGCAGGAGCCAGCTTTTCTTTTCGGGATGAAACCAGTAGCCGGAATAGATCGCCGCGCCATTTTCCGCGGGTTGCGCGGTAACGAGAAAACGTTGTTTCTCGCCGGTCTTCCAAGGATAGATGAAATGGCTGTGGCCGCCAGTGCCTTCGTTGCCAAAGGCGCTGGCGACGACGCCTTCGCCTTTGTTGCGGAGTTTGGTCTGGTCCGCCTCCGCGACTTCATCCCGCTTTGCCGCGTGCGCGCCGGCGCCAGTGTCCCAGACGGAGAAAATGATGCGCCGCTCTGCGGGGCCATTGATCTGCATGCCAAAATAGCCGCGCGAGAAGCCGCAAGCCATATAGTAGGTGGAGAGAGGCTCCTCGACGCCTGTGGCTTCGCAGTAGAAGGCGGCGACATCTGTCGCCTGCGGCACAGGATACCGCAGATGCACCGAGGCGGCGTTGCGGCGGGGGAGGGGGTTGAAATGCGCGTGGTGCCCCGCCGGGCCGGCGAGCGTGAGCGCCTGGATGTCGCCGGCCTTTTGGCCGGGAGCATTGAGCGATTCCAGGGCAAACTTCTGGTAGCCCGCGGCGACTGTAAAGTGACCAAAATCGACGGAGGCCGGCTCCTTGCCGTGTCCAGTTGCCGTACCGTCGTGGACCTTGCCATCCACCGTCAACCGCAGCTTGGAGGTCGCGCCTTCAGGCAAGGTGAGGGTCACTGTTGCGGCCAAGTCGCCAGGCTCTTTGAACTCGCCGTACCAGACGAGCTGTTGCGCCGGATCTGTCCAGCTGGCGGCGCCTTCCTTTTCGGAAATATGAATGCTGTGCACATCCGGCGACGAATAGGCGGTAAACGCAGGAACGCGCAGTTCCGCGAACGCAGGCAGGGAGCCGGCGAGTAGTGAAAGCAAAACGAGGGAGAGTTTCATGGGAGACATGGGAGCTTTTGACGGGAGCGGGCTGCGTCGGCGTTCCTGGGAGCGCGGGCCGCCCGCCCGCCCGCTGCGGAACCATCACTAGGCACGAAAGTTTCTCAACGGAAAACTTTCCAATCGAGGATCACCTTGCCGGAGTCGCCGGAATTCATGGCGGCAAAGCCGCGTTCGAATTCGTCGGCGCCGAAGCGATGCGTGATCACCGGCGAAATATCGAGACCGCTTTGCAGCATCACGGTCATCTTGTACCAGGTCTCATACATTTCCCGGCCGTAAATGCCTTTGATCGTCAGCATGTTAAAGACGACTTTGTTCCAGTCGATCGCAATCTCTTCGCTGGGGATCCCGAGCATCGCGATCTTTCCGCCATGCGCCATGTTATCGATCAGACCGCGGAAAGCAGAGGCGTTCCCGCTCATTTCTAGGCCGACGTCGAAGCCCTCCGCCATGCCAAGTTCCTTTTGTAGGTCCGACAGATTCTCCCGGGTAACATTCACCGCGCGATCGACGCCCATCCTGCGCGCGAGATCGAGTCGAAATTCGTTGACATCGGTGATTACCACATAACGCGCGCCGGCGTGACGCACGACAGCCGCGGCCATGATGCCGATCGGGCCGGCGCCGGTGATGAGGACATCTTCGCCCAGCACGTCGAAGGAGAGGGCGGTGTGGACGGCGTTGCCGAGCGGATCGAAGATGCTGGCGACGTCGCGATCGATGCCGTCGCGGTGATGCCAGACATTTGTCATGGGCAGAGAAAGATACTCGGCGAAGGCGCCAGGGCGATTGACTCCGACCCCGACCGTGTGCGCGCAGAGGTGCCGGCGGCCCGCCAGACAATTGCGGCAGCGTCCGCAGACCACGTGGCCTTCGCCAGAAACGATTTCTCCCGGAAAGAAATCCGTGACGTTGGAGCCTGTTTGTATTACTTCGCCAACGAATTCGTGGCCCACCGCCATCGGCACGGGAATGGTGCGCTGGGCCCACGCATCCCATTTGTAAATGTGCAGATCGGTGCCGCAGATACCGGTGCGATCTACGCGAATGAGGACATCGTTGATCCCGATAGTGGGTTCGGGAATATCTTCGAGCCACAGACCGGGCTGTGCATGACGTTTGACGAGAGCTTTCATTGATTGGGGTCGAGGACAGGGTTCCTCCGAAACCACGGAGAATGCAATGCGAACCCACAGCTATGACAGTTTCGAGAAGAGGCGCTGCTCATCTTCGAGGAGATGGTCACTTCTAGGGCGGGCCGGGAATTATGCTGCGGTGGCTTGCGACAAGATACGTCGCCGCGAGCCCGCTGTAGGCGAAGAGCAAGAGCGCATGGATTTTTGTTTCCCGCGCCTTTCCCCGCCAATGGCTGGCATCGTAGTAAAAAACTTGCATCCAGGTGCGGATTCCCCAGAAAATTCCCATGCCGCCAGCCATCCAGCGGCAGGCTGGATCGACGTCCATGACCGCGGCGAAGCGAAGAGTAAAGGAAGCGAATATGAGGAGTGTGATCGAGATGAACCAAGCGTGGACCTGGAAGACCTCCCGGACCAGCAAGGGCATTTCGGCAACGGCGGATTCCCAACGGAGGAGCCAGACGAGTCGGGAATTCAACAGAGCGACCGCAATTTGTCCAATGGCCCCGACACGCAGCAAGGTCGGCAGATATTCATGAATGGCGTTGATCATATTCAAAGCGCAGCTTCCTTTCCCAGAGCGGCCCAGCCATAGATTCCTGTTAGCAACAGGAAGGCGAGCGTGAGCGCGTGATAGCCGAGTTTCATCCAGACACGAGTGAGAAACTCGCGGCAATCGAAGACAAAGATCTGAACCGCGAGCCGGAGCGCCCAAAAGAGGGCGATGAACGCGCAAACTCCGCGGGCCAGCGGGGCGCCGGAGGCGAGCGTTTGCGCCTGCCAGAGTGTGAGCGCGCCGAAGCTAATGATGACAAAGACGATGAAGATCCCGTAGACCCAGAAAAGTTGACGGAGAAATGGGTGGAGCCGGGCGAGGTTTGTTTTCCAGTCGAGTGTGCGGGGTACGAGCGCGCTCGCGCACAAAATTGCGAAGTGCAGGGCGCCGCCGAATTGCAGGAGCTGGATTGTTAATTTCATAAAGCGTGCAGGTCTTTGAGAAAGGGAAGAATGACGCGCCGTACAAATAGGGGATGGAAAAGCCAGAAGGCCGGGCCGGCGGTGAAGGCAAGAGTAACAAGCCATCCGCGCCACCCTTTGGCGAGACCGCGGCGGCGGCTCCAACGGGAGGTTTGGCCCAGGGTTCCCACTCCTTGCAGCAGAAAATAGCCAAGTGGCAGGCCGTAGCCACCGCGGGCGGGAAGCGAGATGACAAATTCGTGGAGGAGACCCGAGACCGCGAAAACCGCGAGGGTGGCGCCGCGAACGCCGATTCGTGGGGCGAGGGGTTCAAAAATGCATTTATGGGCCACGTCGCGAAATCCTCGATTCCAGCGGACTCCCCAAAACTCACCCAGCGAAGTCGAGGCGCTCGGCCGGCGCATGAGCGGCTCCGCATACACCCCGGCTCGCCTCCACAAGGCGGAGAGGAGATCGAACGAGCCAAAATGCAGCATAAGGATGAGCCCGAGCATTCCGATCCAGCCGGCGAGCAGGGGATGGAAGGCAAACGCTTGGCGGGCGCCGACCCAGACCAGCGCGGCGCCGAGTCCGATGCGGCTCAGCGGCGTCAGGTATTCTCGGACTGCTGGTCGTGGCGGCGCGTCCTCACTCAGGAAGGCGCGAAGATCCATTCCGGGCCAGAGCAGAAGCCAGCATAGGGCGCGCGGAGTGAAGGTGGCCGAGCATGTGGCGCGCCATACGGCGACTTTGGCTGCGGCAAAGACGCATGCCGCAAGGAGCCACATCGCGATCCACGGCTTTATTCCAATGATGGCAGTCATTTCAGTGGAAACTGAAGTATCGAGTCAAAAATTTCGCTTTGGGTTGCCGCGCCGAAGCAGGGGGACTTTCACGAAGCGGAGTCATTTTGTGTTTTCGTTATTTCTGTTAAGACAGAAATAATCGAAATGTTTGCTCGCTGCAAGCGCTTATGTGAGCCGGAATTCTTCAGCGTCACCCGTCACATATGCCAAATACCGCTAGTATCGCCAGTCTACATAGAAACCCCGATGTATATTTTCTATATTCAGTGAAATTATGGTAAACACGTGGAGAAACCCCTGCAAAATCTCGGGACTAGCTTTTCGTATCTTTCCTGGGAGGGGGCGCATTAGGTGCTATTTTTCTGTCACGTGAATCGGCTTTTGCCCCCCCATCCCAGAACGTGCCTTGCGAGACTTGTATCCCGCTCACGCACTGCTGCCTTTACATTGCTCGAGGTTATGATCGCAGTTTCGATCCTGGCGCTCGGCTTTGCCTGCCTCTACACTACTCTGGGGCAATGCCTGAATGTGAGCCGCTCGCATCTCGAAGTGCTGGCGGCCACCGAATGTCTGGCGCAGCGGGCAGAACAAGCTCGGGCCGCCGGCTGGGGTTCGATTCTCACCGCCTCGGCCGTGCGAGATCAAATCCTGAGCGTGCCGCTGGCTAATGCGTCGGCTCTGCCCAACCTTCAGGAGCAGATCACGATTACGCCGTACCCGGCGGTCACGCCGGCGCCCACGCCGATCATCGTGACCCGCGACATTTCGGGTCTCACGAGCATCCTTTCCCAGCCCGGCATCAGCTTCGATCTGCGTTCGATTTTCGCCGTGCGCATCGATTTTTCACTGACGTGGCAGGATCACAGGAGCAGCCGGACACACAATCGCCAGCAATCAACCGTCGTCGCCTTGGGAGGGCTTCTGCCATGAGAAGCGCGCATTCCGTCAGAGGGAGAGCGGCCAGAAGCGGCTTCACCATTCTTGAAATGGTGCTGGCTGCTGCGGTCGTCACGGTGATTTTGGGTTCCATCGTCACGACTTTCTCGGCATTGCAGGGGAGCTTCCTCGCATCGGAGTACCAGATCGACGCGCAGGCGGACGAAAGCCGGGTCCTGGCCTACATCAGCCGGGACATTCGACAGGCTTCGACCGTCCAAGTGAGCGCGGACAATGCTTCGCTGACGCTTTCGGTGCCGTCGACTTCGACGCCGACGCTGAATCTCAATCTTGGGCCGGCGTTGTTGTCTCTACTCGGCGTCTCGGGCAGCGCCCCGGGATCGACGACGATCCAGTACTACCGGCAGGGTACTTCCATCATTCGTAACGTCGGCGGCACGTCTACTGCTCTAAGCTCATCGGCCACGAATTTCCAGGTGACAATGATGGGTTCCCTGGCGCGTATCGACGTGGCTTTTATTCCCCGATATTCGATGCAGACCAGTACGACAAAGCCGCCTCCGACCCAGATGACGGGCTTTGTTAGTCTCATGAATGCGAATCAACTCTAGGAATCGATATGCTTCGCACTCCACGAAATTCCGGCCACATTCTCATTGTTGCGCTCTGCGTGCTCTCCGTGCTGGCGATTTTGTCAGGCGTGGTGATGTCGCTAATGAGCGCCCACTATCGTACGGTGTGGCGCACGGCGGCCTGGCATGAGGCATTGCTCACGGCGGAATCCGGAATCGATATGACGATCGCCGAGATCACCGGGTTGCTCCCCGATATCCAGATCAACTCGCAGACGGGCGTCGCGCTGGGCGCGTCGCCCTTGAACCCGCAATTGGTCAATGGTCTCTCGCTAAAGACGGGCGGGCTGAGTTTGAAGGACTCGCTCCTTTCACTTTCGATCACACCGCCCGCCCTCACTCACGGCGGTGACGGCGCAACGACCAGCAGCGCCACAGTCACCATCGATGTGCTGAATCTCAACGACGTTCTGAGTCCAAACCTGCTCTCGGGCGCTCTCAATCTCCTTACCTCTGGAACGCCGCCAAATATCAATATTCTCCGCCTGCGTTCGACCGGGACGGTGATTTTGCCGACCGGAAGCCGACTGGCGGACCTCTCCTCGCTGGACACGCAGCTTTTGCGGACTTCGCTGGTGCACGATCCAAATACCGGCCATGCCGTCACACAGCCCTATGTTGCCCGGTCGATCGAAGTCATGCTGAAGCCGGTCTTCCCATTTCAAAATGGCCTTGCGACGGGCGGCGGCATCACCGCGCCGAACAGCTCGTCGGTTTTTGACAGCTTCAGTTCCGCCAGCGCGCTGACGAGCACCAACTACGTTTACGATCCGGCGAAACGCCGGTCCAACATCACGGTGGCAACGGATTCCGCGGCCTTCAATGTCGCCGGAAACGTCTATGGCAATGTTTCGACGGACGGAGGCAGCGTGGTCAAGGGGACGCAGATCTCGGGGACGGTGAACAATTCCTACTATCAGCCAATGCCATCTCTGTCCGTGCCGAGCTGGTCTGCGCCCGGCAGCCCAGCCTCCGGCACGACGACGATTGCCGGCGGTGCGTTGCTTACTCCCGCGCACTATAGTTACTCGCAGGTGACAGGCACGTTGCATGTCACCGGGTCTCTTCTCGGTGGATTGGGCCTGGGCGGACTTCTGGGCAGTGTGCCGGTGGTGGGCTCGCTTGTGTCGTCGGAGGCGGATGTGTATGTCTCCGGGAATTTCTCCGGGACGATCATCGTCGATCCGGGCGTGAATGTGCATCTTTATGTCGCCGGCAATGTGACGCTCGCGGCCGGCGCGGTGCAGAACAACAGCAAGCTGGCTTCCGAGTTGCTGATTATGGGCGTGCCCGGTTCGCTCTCGGTGCCGACGATGAATATTGACACGACGGGCAACGTCATTGCGTCCATCTACGCGCCGGATCACAAAGTAACGCTGACGGGAAATGGCGATTTTTCCGGCAGCCTGACGGCCTCGCAATTGACCATCTCCGGAAATAGCAACTTTCACTACGACGAATCGCTGGCCTTGCAGATCGGGCCGGTGCTGGGCTACTCGCTGGTAAGTTGGCGGGAAGTCACGCCGCAGTGATCCATCCCAAAATAACGCCCAACTCAACCCATACACGAACCTGAAAGTAACTCCACCCCCGATTCAGCCAAAGGAGTTTACTAGATGCAAAATTCGATTAACATAAAGACTGGATTGCGGCCATGGTATTCGACGCGGACGTCGTCGGTACAGTTCAGCCAGGCGCCGAGGGCGGTCCAAGCTGCGCCGGCGGTCAGCGCGACCCGGGTGGCGCCGAAGCCGGAGAAGCCGGCGGCGCGGAGGCGCTGGAAAATCAGTTGGCAGCAAGTGGCGGGACCGGCCTTCGTGGCCGTATTTTGTTTGTCATTGTGGCAGGCGCAAAAATATCGCGAAATCGCCACGGATAGCTCTCTGGTGCGGACGACGCTGGCGCAATTGGCCGAATCGAACCGCGCGAGGGCGCATGCGGCCTTCGAAGCCGGTTCGTTCCAGGATGCGCTGGCTTTTCTCGATCCGGTGGCCTTGCGGCAGAGTGACGATCTTGATCTGCAGGTGATGTATGCCCGTTCGCTGGAGGCGCTAGGCGATTTTCGACCGGCGTCCGTCGCCTACGAGGACGTGCTGAAGCACGAAAATCATCCTGGATTTGCTCGCGGCGCGCACATGTTCTGCCAGCGGATGTCCACTGATCGCACCCCAGGCGGCCGCCCATCGCGAGAGGTGAATTATCGCCTCGTTGAGGAGCTCATGCGGCGAGACCAGGCGGCGACAGCGCGTTTCGTGGCCCGACGGCTCACGCCCGATCTCGAGCCTTTGCGAATGACCGTCGGAAAGTTGCTGAAGGAAGCAGATCTCGGCTCGCGCCTCACTTTGCGGACCGACAAGTCCACGGTGGATGTCTCGATCACCAAAGTTGACGGCGGGATCATCGATCTGCTCAAGGATCTCAAGATCGGCACGCTGTCTATCGCAGACGCGCGGCTCCGGGAGACGAAGATGCTGGCCGGGCTCGACTTGCAGAGCCTCAATCTGGCGATGAACCCGCTCGTCGATCTCGCCGGCCTGTCGGCGTTGCATATCCGCAGTCTCGACCTCTCGGGCACGGATGTCGCCGATGTTCGGTCGCTGGCGCCCGTGCAATTGCGCGACCTCGATCTGTCCCATACGAACGTGAGTTCTCTGTATCCGCTGGCCTTGTGCCCGTTGGAAACCCTGAATATCGCCTCGACCGCCATCCACGACTTCACGCCTTTGCGCGGCCTTGCACTGCGGCGGCTCGACGTGTCCCGCACGCGGTTCGATAATCTCGCACTCATCTCCAGCCTGCCGATCGATGAATTGCATCTGGACGGCGCCCAGGTCACCGATCTGCGCCCGCTGGCGGGGATGAAGCTGCGGGTGCTTACTCTCTCTGCGACCGCGGTCAAAGATTTGTCGCCGCTGGCGGACATGCCTTTGGTCGAGATCGATCTGCGCGGTTGTCCGAATATCACCGACGTCTCCGTGCTGGCGAGTTGCAAGCAGCTCGAGCGCATCAGCCTCCCCGGGCGACTGCAGCCGCCGAACGAGGTGGCGCAAATGCCGAAGCTGAAGACGATCAATTACGAAAGGCCGCGTTTCGAAGCTCCGAAGTTGACCGCGACTTTGCGTTATTAACGCCGCTTCTTCTTGAGCGGGCGGGGGATTGGTCTAGTGTTTTCGCCGTGAACGGAAAACTCTTCTCCGCCCGGAAATTCCTCTCGCAATGCGCCGTCGTCGGCGTGCTGGCCTTCGTCATTGGGGCCAATGTCGCGCACGCCGATTGGCCCTCGTATCGCGGGCCATTGGGAAATGGCGCCTCCACCGAAAAAAACTGGAACGCGCAATTTCCCGCCGATGGCCCGAAGGTGCTCTGGAGAGCGGATTTTGGGACCGGTATTTCGGCGGTGACGATCAGTGGCGGGCGGGCGTATTCCATGGGCAATGTCGACGGCGCTGACGTGATCTATTGCCTCGACGCTTCCACGGGACGCGAGCAGTGGCGGCACAAATTCCCGCTGAAACTGGACGACAATATGTTCGAAGGTGGACCGCGGTCCACGCCGACGGTAGACGGAGATCGCGTCTACACGGTGAGCCATGAAGGGGATCTCTGGTGCCTCAATGCGACGACGGGCAAGCCGATCTGGTATCACCATTACCAAAAGGATTTCAACGGTCGCCGGCCGTCGTGGGGTTACGCCGGTTCGCCGCTCGTCACGGGCAAAATGGTCGTATGCGACGTAGGCGCCGAGAACGGCTCGACGGTGGCCCTGGACAAGGAAACCGGAGCCACAATCTGGAAAGCCGGGGCCGATAAGGCGGGCTATGCGAGTCCGGTGGAAGCGACGGTTGATGGCAAGTCTGTGATCGTGGTGCTCAAGGCGGATTCGCTGGTCGGGTGCGACGTGAAGGATGGCCATGAACTGTGGCGCGGAAAGTGGAAGACGGACTACGACGTCAATGCGGCGACGCCCTTGGTCGTCTCGAATAACCGTATTCTCGTCTCATCAGGATATAACGCCGGTTGCATTCTATACGAAATCACCGGCAGCGAAGCAAAGGAGCTGTGGAGAAACAAAAATCTGCGGGCGCACATCAATTCGCCCGTGGCTTTGCAGGGGTTTGTCTATGGGATCGATGGCAACGCGAATGGCGGCGAACTAGTCTGCCTGGATCTCGCGAATGGACAGCGCAAGTGGCAGGACAAGAGTGTGAAGGGCGGCTCGCTCATCAGCGCCAACGGTAAACTCATCATTCTCACCGAGAAGGGAGAACTCATTACCGGCGATGCGTCTCCCGAAGGGTTTCATCCCATTTCGCGGGCCCAGATTTTTGACAAGCGGTGCTGGGTGCAGCCGACTCTTGCGAGCGGCAAACTCTATGTGAAAGACAATTTCGGCGAGGCGCGGTGTCTTTCGCTCGGGGCGAACTAAGTGCTTAACACCCCTCAGGCAGGGACTATGATTCTGGTCCCTCAGCGATTAACCCCCTTATTCAGCCATGAAACCTGCCAGACGTCTTATGCCCCTCCGCACCCAACCGCTCGCCGGCTTCCTCCTGCTCACCCTCTCGCTCACCGCGGCCAAAGCCGACAACTGGGGCAACTGGCGCGGGCCAAGTTTTAACGGGTCTTCTGCTGAAACCGGCCTGCCGACCACCTGGAGCACGACGGAGGGAATCAAGTGGACTATTCCCATGCCCGGAGCCAGCGGCGCCACACCGGCCATTTGGGGCGATTCCGTCTTTGTTTCGAGCGCGGACTCGAATCGGAATTTGGTTTTGATGTGTCTCGATCGAAAGGATGGCAAGACGCGCTGGCAGAAACAGGTGGTCGAGGCTGGAGACAAGGAGAAGGGCCGGAATAACATGGCGGCTCCTTCTCCTGTGACCGACGGCAAGACCGTCTACGCGCTCTTTGGCACGAGCGACCTGGCCGCATTCGATTTCGACGGCAAGCTGCTCTGGCAGCGGAATCTGGGAAAGGAATACGGCCGTTTTTCCATCAATTGGATCTACGGCTCCAGCCCGCTGCTCTACAACGGCAAGCTTTACGTCCAGGTCTTGCAGCGTTCGCCCGCGCCGCCGGATTACCCCGGCATCAATGGCGAAACCGGCGACCGCGAGAGCTATCTCCTCGCGCTCGACCCCGCCACCGGCAAAACCCTCTGGAAACATGTGCGGCCCACGGAAGCCAAGGCGGAATCCATGGAGTCGTATGCAACGCCGGTTCCCCACAAGACGCCGGATGGCAAGATGCAGCTCCTTATCGCCGGCGGCGATACCCTCACCGGCCATGATCCGGAGACCGGCGCCGAGATCTGGCGTGGCGATGGGTTGAATCGCAAACACGGTGAAACGATGCGCCTCGTGCCCACGCCGGTTAGCGTTGACGGGCTGGCCATCGCCTTCGGTCCCAAGAAGGAACAGACGATCGCCTTTCGCACCGATCTTTCGGGCAACATCACCGACAAAGGCCTGGCCTGGTCCATTGACGAAAAGAAGACGCCGGATGTCTGCACGCCTGTGGTCTACGACGGCAAGCTCTTCGTGCTCGACGGCGACAGCGGCACTCTGACC
>FTCV01001568.1_pt1 | contig 38169 bp, 31 predicted proteins | sample 1639691 | NCBI WGS metagenome assembly FTCV01 (sample SAMEA3914864, study PRJEB12502) | metagenome | biome: forest; material: soil | place: USA | collected 2012-03-12 | depth 0.3 m
CCTACGCCTCTTGGAAGGCGCCGCAGCTGGATTGGCCTGCTGGCCACCCCACTGACCGCGCTGCTCGCCGCGGCGACGCCGGCCAAGGCCGATCACTTTTACAACGCCTTCACCCAGGAATACGACGTCTCATCGATCAAGGGCCAGGAGGCCCGGGCCGTCGCGACGGATTCTCACGGAAATGTCTACGTCGCCGGCGAATCGATCAATTTGGACACCGTCCGCGAGTGGTATATCGCGAAATACGACGGCCTGGACGGTCATCTCATCACTTCCACGAAGGTCGGCCCCAATAATGCCGCATCGGGCATCGCGTTGCCGGCGGGAGATTGCGTTGTTCGCTCCATGGCGATCGACAGCCTGGACAACGTCATCGTGGCGGGCGGAGCCGTCCTTCCCCACGGGATTTTCCCCAACATCGTTAATCAGGAAGATTACCTGACCGTTAAGTACAATTCGAACCTGGGGATCGTTTGGGCGAGAGCTCTAGACGGCTCGAACAACGGGCAGGACGAAGCAGCGCAAGTGGTCATTGGCCCCAGCAATTCCGTCTTCGTCGTGGGCCGTACGGAAAGCTCAGGGCAAGGCACGAACTATGGAATTCTCAAATACTCTTCCGGCGGCTCGCTATCCTTTTTCAGGGCCTTTAATAGCACCGGCAACATCGATGATATTCCGGTAGGGATCGCGGTTTATACGGACGGCAGTTTTTACGTGACCGGCTACTCCAAGTCGAATAATGGAAATGTCACACGTACACTCCAGTACGACAGCGGCGGCACGCTTCAGCACGAAAACGACTACCCGACTTCTGTGAACGGCATTGAAACTGTGCCGGCCGGGATTGTCGTGGATTCGGCAGGCAGCGCATTCATCACCGCGACGAGCATTGATTACAATAACAGTGCCGCTCACAGCCAATTCACCGCAAAGTACAAGCTGGGCATCCAGTTCTGGTCGAATAACTTCAGCCATAGCGCAGGCGACGGCTTGGCCCAGGCGACGGGAATCTCCATCGGTCCGGATGATAATCCGGTGGTCACAGGCAAAGTCGATTCCGGCGATAACTTCGGCGTGTCCGAGGCCGTGGTGCTCAAGTATTCCGGCGCCATCTCCAACGGCAATAATCCGCTCTGGATAGCGCTCGATCAGGGGCTTTCCCCAGATAATCCCAATAGCGCGCACCATCCGGAGTTTGATACGGCCGCGGAAAAAGTGCATGTGGATGGAGCAAACAATATCGTCATTACGGGCTATACGAACTTCGCCACGGACGACAATGGGGGCAGCAAGCAGATCGTCTACACGGCGAAATTCGACTCGGGCGGCATCAAACGCTACGTCGGCCTATATAATGGCAGCTCGGATATTGGCGGTTCTGGTATTACTGGAGCAACCGGCGTAGACATTACTACCGACGCCGCGGGCAACATCGCGGTCTGCAGCACGGAGCAACGGGTGATTCCTCCCGGCAACGAATCAAACACCGGTATCCACGGCATCATCACTCAGAAATATCAGCGCATCATCGCGGAGACCAACGACGCGTTGCCGCCGAATGGCAACACGGAACAAAAAATCACCGCGCTGGATGCGGCCGCCATCGCTGATACTGGCGATCTCGCCACCAAGATAACCTTCGCCAGAGGAGCCAAGCATCTCGGGGCCATCCTTACGCAGGGTCCGGAAGGCGGCAATACGTTGGCTGTGGTCCAAGGCGACCCCGCCTCCGTGCCGGGCTTTGGCAACGCCAACTTTGCATCTTTCGGCGATCCCATTCTCTCGCCGGACGGCCACATCGCGTTTAGCGCGAAACTCGGCGGTGTGCCGGGAAATCGGGCGGCCAGCGTCTGGACCGATCTGAACGGCACGTTGCAGCTCGCCTTGCAGCAAGGATCCCCCCTGCCCGGCCTGACCTCGGTCAATGTAGACTCCGTCATGAACATCGGCCTGCGCAATAACCAGCTCCTCGCACTGGTGAAAGTAAATGGCTCCTCCAAGTCGAATACCGTGCTGGTCAGCCTCGGCACGAATAACATTGGCACAAAGCTGCTGCGCACCAATGATCCGGACGGCCCGATCAACGTGGGCGGGACCATGTCGCTCATCAAGTCGCTCACCATGTTCGCCCCGCCGCCGAACGAAGCAGGCGCTGGGAACTGGCAGGCCGACGGGGTCGCCGTCGTCAAGGCGGTCCTTGCGGACAAGCGCACCGTCATCTTCAAGGCGACGAGCAACGGTGTGGTTACCCCTATCCTCTACACTGCGCAGGATGCCTCCGAAGTGACGTCCAATGCCACCTGGAAGACCTTTGCTTACCCGGCGATCGGAACGGCCGCCACCTCCTTTGCCGCGCTCGGCACGATCAGTCCGGGATCCAAAGCCGATGACAATGCGATCGTCTACAGCGTGAATGGCGGATCTTTCTCGCTCATTGCGCACGAAGGCGATCCTGTCCACGGCGTGGCTGGCCTGAACTTCGCCTCGCTGGGCAATCCGCTGACCAATACCAGCGGACTTACCGGCTTCCTGGCCACAATCAAAGCTGCCTCCGGTTCGAACCAGAAAATCACCAAATCGAACAATCGGGTCGTTGCGCTGGGCAGTTCAGCCTCGGTGACTCTGGTCGCGCAGTCGGGAACTACCGCGCCGCAGCCGCCCGAAGATTCTGATCCAACCAACTTCAGCAGCTTCAGTTCGCTTGCGTTGCCAAATGGCGTGAATACGCCGCTCTTCGTTGCCAAAATATCTGGAAAAGGCGTCTCTTCGAAAAGCAATACCGGCGTCTTTTCGAAAGACAGCACCGGCGCCATGCGCCGCCTCTTGCGCACCGGAGACAAACTGGGCGATCAGGTGGTCACGAGCTTCTCGCTGCTAAACGCCTCGCCACAGGCCTTCTGCGCCACCCGCAGCTACAATCACGTCGGCGGTGTGGTCATGCTGGTGCACTTCAAGGATCACAGCACCGGCATCCTCGAGCTCCAGGTGCCGTAAGTCATTCGCTCGCCACAGCGAGCGCATACGTTATATCGAACGGGCGTCGCCGGAGGTTTTCCTCCGGCGGCGCCCGCTCTGTTTTCAGGGGCTGGGAAAAAAAGCGTGAATTCCTGGCTCTGGCGTCCCGTCTACGCTTGCAACCGGGCTTTAAAGCCAAGTTCGGCTCATCCCCTCGACCATGCTTTTATCACGCTTCCCGATCACCATCGACCGTCGCCGCAAAAACGCACTGTCGGGAGCCATCTTCCGCTGCTTGCTGATCGGTCTCGCGGCGCCGTTCCTACGCGGAGCCCCTGCATCCGCGCATGAACACGTGTCGAAAGACGACATCCATCCCGAGCGTGAACTTCTCATTACGGCGCCGGCGATCGTCGACTCGGCGGCGGCGCAATATCCGGGACCCTGGTCGTTCGGCGGTCTCATTGAAGCGCTCGCCGGGGAGGAAAAGGCCAGCGCCTGCGTGCGCGAGTGGCTCGAATCGTGGAACCAGAAAAATAAAGTCAACGAACTGGAGATGGAGGCGAGGTACGACATTTACCGAAAGGTGATCCGGCCATTGCAGGAACGGGACGGCTATCAGTTCGATTCTGCCGGACCGTGGGAGCCGCAATTGAAACATGCGCCCTTTCGTTTGCTTGCGATCGTCAATCGCATGGATCTTTGCGCTCCCAACGTGGCCGGCGTCGAAGACGCCACGGAAGCGCGTTGGCAGTTGCTAGGTAGGGATAAGCTATTTAAAAAACTCCTCGAAGACGGCGTCGGAAAGACCCCGCCTGCCAGCTTCGGCTATGGCTTCTGCTCCCTGCTAGCGAACGCAAATAGCCTGAAACCCGATCCAACGGCCGGCGAAGGCCGATTCGTTTTCGGAGCCGTCGATCAAGCCGGAGCGCCGCTGGAAGGTGGATGGACGATCATCCTGGAGTACAAACTCTCACTCAAATCGCCTGACACCACCGTTCGCGAATGGGCAAATGCCTGGCACGCCCTCGGCTCGCTTTCGCTGAGCGATCCGGCGTATCCCGTCGCTCTGGAAAAGCTCACCCGCCGTTTTACCCACGGCCCCTCCGTTTCCCTGTCGCAGCTCCGCAGCAGCGAAGCGGCCTTCGGCTCGGGACGGGAGTTTCGCCAGTTTGATTTTGGCGGCGGAAGCTTGAGTCCCGCAGCGCTGACGCGGACTCCGGCGCCTGCCTTCGCCGCGAAAAATTCGCCCGAACACCGGGCGCTCGACAGCTTCATCCGTGAACAGGAAGTCCTGATCCGCAGCGGCATCGAGAATGTGCCCGTAAGCCTGCCAGAGAAACAAGGTTCGCTACATCTCCTTGGCGGCGCCGCCCTCATTCCCGCCAACGATTCGAATTTCCATTGGGACCTGAGCGGCATCTCCCACGAGACTCGCCGCCTCTTCTCACTCAATACCTGCAACGGCTGCCACGGCGGAGAAACGGGTTGCTCCGGCGGCATGCATATCCGCCCACGCGCGGCCGGCGAGGAAGCGGTCCTTTCCCGCTTCCTACGCACAGATGGACAACCGCTGCGCGTCAACGACCCGGAAATCAAAGGCTTGAAAGTTACCTACGAGGAAATGGAAGACCGCGCCGCGATTCTCGCCGCCCTACTCGAGCCAAACGACTCTGCCACAAACAACGACCTGCGGCTCGTCCTCCGCGACCGCCTCAGTCGAGCTCATTGAGCGCATCGGCCCGAATGCGCAACCAGTCGCCGACGTTCCGCGCCGCCAAACCAAACAAGGCTCCGCAACCCAAATATCGGTCGCGTTCACGGCGAAATCGAGCCACAATCAGCCCATGGTTTCCGACACATCCTCGCAACCCCTGCGCGGCTCGGCAGGCGTTTCCTTTCCCGTTCACGATGTGGCGCCGGAAACGTCAACCGGCCCGTTCGTCTCGATGTCCGATTCTCTGATATCTTGCATGAAGTCGGGAGATGGCTTTGCACCGTCGATCATCGCCGTAAGCGACCGGGAGGGCTCCTACCGCCAGCTGCCGTCGCAAAATGCTTTTTTGGCTTCAGTCCACATCGCCTTCAGCGAACATCGTCCGCTGATTTTGTCCCCGGATATTATCTGGCTCGCCATTCTGCAGGGCTTCGGCCGGCATATCCACGCCCATGCTCGCGAGTTGGAAGGACGCTTGATGCTGGACTCTGGCAAACACAGCATTCGGGTCGAAATGCGTTCGGAGAGTTGGGATTGGGCAGCGGCCTTCGGTCTCTTTGCCACCGCTCTTGAAGGCCACGCCGGCGCATGGATTCGCGATCTTCAGGCCGATTTCTCGACGACCGGTCCGATCGAGCGCACCGCATCGCACGTTGCCCTCATGGATCTGTTTTCGCCGTACGTGCAGTACATTATAGCATGTGTTTGCGGCATCCCATCCATCCAGCTGCGCGGCAACACCGCTGATTGGACTCGGCTTCGCAACAAAGCCGGCCTCCTCCGCGGCTACAACGCTGATGAGTGGATCGACGAAATCGATGGAATTCTGTCCCGCTTTATCGACGCCGCCCATGGCCGGGTCGACCGACCCTGGTGGCAGCAGATTTACAAGCTGTCCAAGCGTTACGGAGGCGAAAATATCGAAGGTTGGCTGGGCGCTTTCTTTCCCTATCTCAAGGATGAGCAAGGCGGGTTCACACGCCGGCGCAGGAAAGATGAGATATATGCCACCGACATTGTACCTCCGGGTCTCTCCGCCGTCCCCGTGCGATTTGAAACGCCGACGGGATCCGACTCGTTGCGTGTCGTTTCCGGATTTCTCGGCGTCGAGGATTTAGCCGATGAAGGCATCACGCCAAAAATCGGCTGGGCCGTCGTCCGCAATCACTTCATGGAAGGCTTTGTTGCACATCTCGACGAGCAACCGGCGCTCCAGCGTCGACTGCCGGCAGTCGTGGAAGAAAGCGATCATCCGTGGTTGGGCTGCTTCGAAACGTTGCCAGTGGATCTCCAACTGTTCTATCGCGCGACCGATGGCGCAGAGTTGTACGACAAAGTCGCCATCTATCCCCACGCGACACTGCTTGATGCGCCCAGGGTGGGCCACACATGGCAACATCTCGGCGCCTGGCGCGATGGCAGCCTGCTCCTCATCGGGCCCGCCATCGTTCGTCTGCAGTGGACAAAAAACGAATGGATACATCAGACAGTCGGAACGGGCTTCAGCGATTTCATTGCCCGCCTTGTTACCGCAAATGGAAAAGACTATTGGAAAGATCCAACTTACGTGGAGCCAAAAGTCCTTCCTCTCTGGAGCGCCTTTAATCCGCCGACGCCAAGCTCTGACGATTGCGCTGCTGGCATCAACCTATTATTCCGGCAAAATCGCCGGCTTCGCTCAATGAAACTCGCCACCAGCGATGTCTTCGCCATTCGGCCGCCCTCGAGCGAAGATCTCGACCACTTCCCGCACGAACTCCGCTCTTTTTACCAACTTTGCGACGGAGTCATTCAGGCAGCTGGATTTGAAATCTGGCCATCGAATCGGGCGACTCCTTTGCCCGACACGCAAATGCGCTGGTTCGAAATTGGAGGCGCACCCGGCTACCGCATCATCCTGGACGTCGCCGCAGACCGCGGTGTCGCCGTCGTCGACGTTGAAAGGCAGACCACTCGCCAAATCGCAAGTAGCCTGGCCGAATTTCTGAAGCAAGTCGATAGGGCGCCTCAAACTATATATTGGAACGAGGCGCGAGTTTCCCGGATATATCCGACAGAAAGCGTGCTTTGGCCCGATGAAACAATCGAATAACAACCGACTCGATCAGTTCCGCTATTAATTTATCGGCCTATGCCCATTTAGTTTAGTAGTGAGGGGAAGAGAGGGGTAAAACTTGACCACTGTTCGACAATCCCGCGGTTATTCAGGCCGACCCACCGCCGCCGGCTTCGCCGCCCCCCTCCCGGGCGGCAAGATGCCGCCGTCCCTGGAAAGCTCCGGCCTTACTCAGGTCCAGCGAAATTGGCCAAACTCCAAAGCGGGAGCAAGCTCCCGCGCTCCAAAACTGGCGGCATTCGCGCGCACTGCCGTGCCAATACCCCAAATGTGCACTTGGAAATCGCCATCGATTTTGAAATGGGTGGCGTCATGCGTCCCCTGCTCCTCGCCCTCGTCCTCCTGGCTGCGACCGTTCGCGCTGAGGACACTCCCGTCTGGCGGCAACCCGATCTCCCCCTCGACCGCCGCGTCGATGATCTCCTATCGCAACTGACGCTGGAGGAAAAAGCCTCGCTTCTGGATCACAATGGCCCGGGTGCTCCGCGACTCGGCATTTCCGCCGATTTCTGGAACCAATGCCTGCACGGCGTCGCCTGGGATGGCGGACCGACCACGCTCTTTCCCATCCCCACCGGCATGGCCGCCACCTGGGACCCGGCGCTGGTGCACCATGTCGCCGACGTCATCTCCGACGAAGCGCGAGCGATCTACAATGCCGGCCTCGATGACCCGAATTTTCATGGGCAAAAGAAAGGGCTCATCTATCGCTCTCCGGTGATCAACATCCTGCGCAATCCTTACTGGGGGCGCGATGCCGAGGCCTGGAGCGAGGATCCGTTTCTGTGCGGGCGCATGGCGGTGGCGTTCGTCCAGGGGCTGCAAGGAAATGATCCGCACTATCTCAAGCTCGCTTCCACGCTAAAGCACTACGCAGTAAATAACGTCGAAACCAATCGCACCTCCCTCTCCGCCAAGGTCAGCGAGGCGATGCTGCGAGATTACTGGCTGCCTCATTTTCGCGATGCGATCGTGGAAGGCAGGGCCCGCTCGATCATGGCGTCCTACAACCAGATCAATGGCGTGCACAACGTCTATAATCATTTCCTCCTCACCGACATTCTAAAAGGTGACTGGGGCTTCGATGGCTTCGTCGTTTCCGATCTGGGCGGAGTGCACGACGAAAGCATGGTCGTGCAAGCCGTGAACGCCGGCTGCGATTTCTCTGACAAGGAATTCCGCAACTTCATCCCGGACGCCGTCCGCACGGGTCGGATTACCGAAACGCGGCTCAATGAAGCGCTCGGCCGCGTGCTGCGGGTGCGGTTTCAGTTGGGCGAATTCGACCCGGCCGATCGCGTGCCCTGGCGCAAGCTTCCCTTCAGCGTCGTCTGCGCTCCGGAGCATCGCGAGCTTTCGCGACAAACGTCGCGCGAATCCCTCGTCCTGCTCAAAAACGATGGCGGTCAATTGCCGCTGGATCGCGCCAAACTACACAAACTCGCGGTAATCGGCGGCCTCGCGCAGAAGGCGGAGCTCGGCGATCCCTCCTACATCGGCAAGAGCAAGCGACACGTCGTTAACATTCTCGACGGACTACGCGACCTGGCGCCCGGTCTGGAAATCTTGCCGGCGCCCGACGATGTCGCCAAAGCCGTGGAGGCCGCCCAATCAGCCGACGCCGCCATCGTCTGTGTCGGCACGACCCGCAACGACGAACGCGAAGGGCATGACCGCCAGCGCCTCGGACTTTCGGACACCCAGGAAAAACTCGTCGAAGCCGTCTACGCCGCCAATCCCCACACCGTCGTCGTCCTGCTCAATGCCGGCCCGCTCACCGTTCCCTGGATCAAAGAACACATTCCTGCCATCCTGGGCGCTTGGTGGAGTGGCGAAGAGCAAGGCCACGCCGTCGCAGAAGCTTTGTTTGGAGACTTCAGCCCAGGCGGCCGGCTGCCCTACACCGTTTACGCTTCCGCCGAACAAGTCCCGCCGCAGGACGAGTACGACATCAGCCGCGGCTTTACCTACATGTACCTGCGTGGCGCCCCGCTCTTCGCCTTTGGCCATGGCTTGAGTTACACCACCTTTCAGTATTCGGAGCCGAAACTCTTGTCATCACAACTTACCGCATCCGACACGTTGCAAGTCTCGCTGGACATAACAAATACCGGAGCGAAGGCTGGAGACGAAGTGGTGCAGCTCTACACCCACACCGCCGGCTCCTCGCCTGCGCCGCGTCCCGCCAAAGCGCTCCACGCCTTTGCCCGCGTCTCACTGGCCCCCGGCGAAAAGCGGTCCGTGACCCTGTCTGTGCCGTGCGAGAAGCTCGGCTTTTGGGACGAGCAGGCGCACGGCTTCCGGATCGAACGTGGCGCGTACGAAGCCATGGTGGGCTCCTCCAGCGAAGACATTCGCCAGCGGACGAATTTCACGTTGCAGTGAGTCGTTATTTCGCCGGTGGGCGATCAATCGCCCCGGGCGCTCGCTGGGCGCGCCGAACTTCTCGTTCCGCCCGTCTTTTCCTTTGCATCCACCTCAGTCGCCGCGACTTTGGGGCATGCTCTGGAAAACCCACGCCCACACCTTCGATCTCGCGAAACGCGGGCTCGTCATGGGCGTGCTGAATGTCACCGCGGATTCCTTTTCCGACGGTGGACAGTTTTTCAAAATCGACGCTGCGATCGCCCACGGGCGGCAGATGGCCGCCGAAGGCGCAGACATCATCGACATCGGCGGAGAGTCCACCCGGCCTGGCGCGAAGCCCGTGCCGAAGGAGGAAGAGCTGCGCCGCGTCCTGCCGGTGATCGAAGCGCTGGCCGGCGATCCGCGCATCATCATTTCCATCGACACTATGAAGCCGGGCGTAGCCGCCGCCGCAGTCGCGCGCGGCGCGCAAATCATCAATGATGTGCGCGGCTTTCGCGACGAGGCTATGCGGGAAATCGCACGTGAGACCGGCGCAGGCGCCATCGCCATGCATATGCAAGGCTCGCCGGAGACTATGCAGACCGCGCCGCACTATGAAAATGTGGTCGGTGAAATCCGGGATTTTTTTCGACAAACTCTGGCCTCCTGCCTACGCTCCGGGATGGACCCTGACCGCATCGCTTTCGACCCGGGAATCGGCTTCGGAAAGACGCTCGAGCATAACCTCACTCTGCTGCGAAATCTCGCTTTGCTGCAGGTCGAGGGCCGTCCGCTTGCCGTCGGGGTGTCGCGCAAATCCTTTCTGGGCAAGCTGCTCGGCTCGACCGCGCCGGAAGATCGCGCCTGGCCTACGGTGGCCCTCACCAGTTACCTGCGCTCCGGTGGCGCCTCCATTTTTCGCGTACACGAGGTGCGTCCGAACGCCGAAGCGCTCCGGATGACTGAAGCCATCCTTACCTGATGTCTTACGACGACCTCATCTATCTCGGGCGGCAGCATTGGCGCGATGCGCTCGAGATCGCCATCCTGGCCATCGGCATCTACTACTCGTGGCTGCTCCTGCGGGGCACGCGCGGCGCCCGCGTGTTGGCCAGCCTGGCAGTGAGCTTCATCTCCATCATGCTGCTCGCGCAGGTGCTGGATCTCCGCGTGCTCGGGTGGCTCTTTCACAATCTCTCGGTCTTCCTCGTTTTCGGGCTGGTTGTCATCTTTCAACCGGAAATCCGCCGCGCGCTGGCGGTGATGGGAAGCCATCGCCTGCTTTCCTTCGTCACACAGGACCGCGAAGCGGCCGAGGTGTTAGTCGAGACGACCTTCGAACTGGCCAACCGCCAGCTCGGCGCGCTGATCGCCATCGAGCGGGACTCGGATCTCGAGGAATTCACCGAGAGCGGCGTACTCATGGACGCCAAGCTTTCGCCGGAACTCCTGGTCACGATCTTTCATCCCAAGACGCCGCTCCACGATGGCGGCGTGGTCGTGCGCAACGATCGCCTCGTCTCGGCCGCCTGTATTTTTCCCGTAAGCCAACGCCACGACCTTGATCGCAACCTGGGGCTGCGACATCGCGCCGGCCTCGGCCTCACCGAGGAGTACGACGCCGTGGTCATCGTGGTGAGCGAGGAGACCGGCATCGTTTCGATTTGCCAGCGCGGCGTCATCGAAAGAAACTTCGACCCCGAGAGCTTCAAGACCCGTCTGGCCGAATTGCTGCTCCTCGACAAAGAACACCAGAAGAATGAGACGCCTATTTCTCGAACATTGGCTCGCGAAGATCGTGTCCCTCGTACTCGCCGTCAGTCTCTGGGTGGTAATCAAAAAGACCACGGAGACGACCGGCTCGCTTTCTAGCTTCGAGTTGGGCCAGGAGCAGCGCTTCAAATTCGACGCGCTCACGCGCTTTCCCGGCAGCCCCGGCCCCCGGACGCCGAAAGCCACGCCAGCGCCCAAGCGCTGAGGGATGCGCGACATCAGGGATGGGCTCCGCAAAAGTCGCCGTCCGCTATCCCATTCTTCCCATTATTCCCCTACTTCCCATTCCTCTAGTCTGGGACAGCTCGCATCGGTACCCCACTCGGCCGGGGGCAGCGCACACCCGCAACCCCCGCCAATTCCACTTGCGCACCTGACGGGAATTGTCCAATTAAGGGCCTCCCCGGAGCCGCTATCCAGCTCTGTTTCGACCTGAGAACGGTTTTCCGGCGCGCCCCCACCCCCGGTTGCCGTTCGATCCCATACACAATCCAGCATGTCTCATCTGAAATCCCCATCCGCCGAATTGCAACAGCAGCGCAGACTCTTCGGCACGGACGGAATTCGCGGCGTCGCCAATATCGAGCCCGTGACGGCGGAAACCGCGCTCAAGCTGGGCCGCGCGGCCGCGCATATCTTCAGCCAGATGAGCCGCCAGGAAAAGCGGGCCGGCGGACGCACGACGATCGTCATCGGCAAGGACACCCGGCTTTCCGGCTACATGTTGGAAAATGCCCTCGCGGCCGGCATCATGTCGCTCGGCGCGGATGTGCTGCTCATCGGGCCCCTGCCCACTCCCGGCGTGGCCTACATCACCCGCTCACTGCGCGCCGATGCCGGGATCGTCCTCAGCGCCTCGCACAATCCCTACGAGGACAACGGCATCAAATTCTTCCGCCACGACGGCTACAAACTCGACGACGAGATCGAGCAGCGCATCGAGCATCTCGTCTTCAGCGGCGAAATCGAGGCCATCCGGCCCACCGCCGGCAAGATCGGCCGCGCGACTCGCATTGACGACGCCCTCGGCCGCTATGTGGAATTCGTCAAGACGAGCATTCCCCGCCGCATGACGCTCGAAGGAATGCGCATCGCGGTGGATACGGCGAATGGGGCCGCCTACAAATCCACGCCCTGCATCCTCCGCGAGCTCGGCGCCAACGTCATCGTCGCGCATAACACGCCCAACGGACGCAACATCAATCGCGAGTGCGGCAGCACCTACCCTGAGGAAATCCAGCGCCGCGTGAAGGAAACGGGCGCCGCCGTGGGCATTTCCCACGATGGCGACGCCGATCGTGTATTGCTTTGCGACGAGAACGGCGAAGTCGTCGACGGCGACGAGATCATGGCCATCGCCGCGCTCGATTTCATCCGCCGCGGCGAGTTGGCCCACAACACCCTCGTGGCCACCGTCATGAGCAACTACGGCCTCAACGAAACCCTCGAAAAACATCAGGGTAAGGTGCTGCGGACCAAGGTCGGCGACCGCTACGTGATCGAAGCCATGATGAAGGGTGAGCTGAACGTCGGCGGCGAACAAAGCGGCCACATGATCTTCCGCGACTACACCACTACGGGCGACGGCATCATCTCCGCGCTGCAGATCCTGCGCATCATGCAGGAAAGCGGCAAACCGCTCTCCGAACTCAAGAAATGCCTGGCGAAGTATCCGCAGGCCCAGCGGAATCTCAAGGTGCGGGAGAAGCCGCCCCTGGAGCAATTGCCCGACGTGATGCGCCTCGTGCAGGAAACGGAAAAGGATCTCTCCGGCGCCGGCCGCGTTCTCCTCCGATACTCGGGCACGGAGCCCAAGATTCGCCTGCTTATCGAAGGCCGCGACGGCGACCGCATCAATACCCAGGCCGACCGCATCGCCGAAGTCCTGCAGGCGGCCATCGGCGCGAACTGAGAAGCCGGCGGCGAGTCACCCAGCGACCGCCGCATCGCGCCATGAGTCTCTTCGTCACCGCCACCGATACGGGCGCGGGCAAGACCTTCGTCTCCGCGCTGCTCATCCGCACCCTGCGCCGGCGCGGCATTGATGCCGTCGGGATGAAACCCTTGTGTTGCGGCGACCGGGACGATGCCGAAATTCTTCATGCCGCTTCCGACGGCGTGGTTTCGCTGAATGCCATCAATCCGGTATGGCTGCGCGCACCCGTCGCCCCCTACACCGCCAGTCTTATCGAGAATCGCGCCATCGACCTTGATCTTATTCGCGAGTCCTACGCCGCCCTGCGGAAAGCGCACCGGGTGGTCATCGTCGAAGGCGTGGGCGGCTGGCTCGTGCCGATTACCGCGGACTACTTCATCCGCGATCTGGCCCGCGAATTTGCCCTGCCGGCCCTCGTGGTCAGCGGCAACCGTCTGGGCGCGCTCAACCACACACTTCTGACGCTTGAATCCATCCGAACTGCCCAAGTTCCGTGCGCCGGATTGATCCTCAACGAGATCGCTCCGCGAGATCCCAGTGATCTGGCCGTTTCGACCAATCAAGCTGTGCTCGAAGCCGTCTCCCAGGTCCCATTTTGCATCGAAATCGTACACGGCCAGAGTGAGTTCGATTTACCCAGATCCCTGGAGGAAATGTTGATCCGACAGACATAAGTGTTTCAATTCGCGACACTGAAACGGTGTAATTAGAGGGCTTTCCCCTCGGAAATGGGCTTTGGCCCGCGCAGTGCTAAGGATGGATCGCAGAACCCGCCCGCTTCACCGCCATGCTCATTCAAAAAGTCTTCCACGTTCATCTGCCAATCTCCGAAGCCAAGGAGGCTCTGGCCAATGTTCATTTCTACCGTCGCCACTTGGAGGGCGTCAAAAAGGCGGTGCTGACCAGCGATGGCGTGGGCCAGTTTGACTGCGAGATGCCCAATGGCTACCACGCCCACTGCGTGCTCGTCGAGCTGCCGACTGAGGAGCCCAATATTTCACTCTTTCAATCCACCGCTGGCAATCTCGAAGTTTCCGGCCTCGTCGAGTTTGTGCCGGTGCGGGACAACTTCACGGAAGTGCAGCTCACCGTGGAATACACTTTCAAGTCCACCATCCACGCCCTGGTCGACGCTATGACCAACGGCGCGGAGCAATTCCTCAACCGCCAATTGGCGCGACTGGAGTCCTGGCTGGATGGAGCTCAGCAAGGGCTGTACGGCGGCGGCTCCGGCCGGTTCATGGCGCACCTGCCGCAGCTGGTGGAGGGCTGAGCAATCAGCCGAGCGTGGCCCGAAGGCGGCGCTCTACGTCCGCATGCGCCGCGTCGGTCAAGGCAGGCGTCAGCGTAATTTCAGCCGGCAACTCCGGCAATTGCACCCAGGAACGACAACCGCCAAAGCGCGGGGAATCCGGAAAAATGAAGGGCTGAGCCAGGCGGCTCACCCGCACAAAGGCCAGGCTCACGCCGAGCTTCTCGTCGTAGTGGAAGCGCTTCTCGATCTCCGAGTCCTGCCAGAGATGGAAAGGCGCGAGGGTACGGGCCAGGTCGAGATCGGCAATATCCAGCGTCCATTCGACCTTCACGGCGTAGCGCACTTCGATCTGCCCATCTTCTCGGGCCGCCGGCAGCGGAGTTTCCGCCGGGATCTTGATTTTCGCCGCCTGCTCATGGAAGAGCGTGGGAAAGAGGAGGAATTGATCGTGCTGAAAGCGAAATCCCGCGCGGCCTTCGGCGATGCCACCCTTGCGAAGGATGATGCTCTGCGCGCCGGAGCCCAGGGCTTCACAGATGAGCGCCCATTCTTTGAATCCTACATTCATAAACAAAAACAGAGCTGGCCTCCGGGGAAGGCCAACTCTGTAAAAGCGTTTTCGTCGAGCTGGAAATTTAGCTCGCTGAAGCGACCTCGGCGATCGGATCGACGTTCACGCGGCGGCTCTTGCCGTCGAAGCGAACGGTTCCATCGATGAGGGCGAAAATCGTGTAATCGCGGCCGAGACCGACGCCACGGCCGGGGATGAACTTCGTGCCGCGCTGGCGGATGATGATGTTTCCGGCAACGACATGCTGGCTGCCGAACTTCTTCACGCCGAGACGTTTGCTGACGCTGTCGCGGCCGTTCTTGACGGATCCTTGTCCTTTTTTATGAGCCATGAGAAAGGGTGTGCTTTGGGAGTTTGGGAAAAATGAATTAACCGATCGCGGTAACCTTAAGCGCCAATCGCGGTGATCTTAACGCGGGTCAATTTGGAGCGGTGACCGACCGTGCGATGATAGCCCTTCCGGCGGCGGTACTTGTAAGCCAGGACCTTGTCGCCGAGGAACTGCGAAACGACTTCGCCCGTCACCTTGAATCCTTGCAGATCCGAACCGGTCTTGATGTTGCTGCCCTCGCCAACGAAGAGTACGTCGGAAAAAGTTGCGGCGCTGCCGACTTCGAGATCGAGTTTGTCGACGTCGACCGTCTGACCTTCTGCGACGCGGTACTGTTTACCGCCGGATTTGATAACTGCGTATGGCATAAATGCTGGTCCTGTTGGAAAAAGAGCGGGGAAGGTGCCATGGCCGCCCAGAGGTGACAAGGCGTTTCTAAAACTTTTTTGCGACATTTTCCCGTCGTCGCAACTTCTCCGCTTCGGAAACCGTTCTGGCTTTGGCCGCGCGGCCTTTTCCGCGCAGCCGTCCGAAGTCGTGGCCTCTTACTTTGCCCCTTCGGCAGGAGCGGCATCGGCCGGCGCCGTCGTTGGCGGAATCGGTGCGGGAGCGGTCGGAGCGGTATTTTCAGTTGGGGCCGAGCTCGGCTGAACCGGCGGCAACGGCGTCAACGGTGTCACCACGCGGGTCTCGCGGAACGCCACATGATGTCCGCCCACGATCATCCGCGTCGCCGTGCCGGAGCTGGGCACGCTGTCCGCGCTGAGCAAAAAGGGATCCGCCGGAGAGATGCGGCGCGCCCGGACGCGGTCCACCGGCACGAAATTGTAAGCCATTACCCCATGCTTGGTGTAATACCGCAGAGTGGGATAGAAGCCCACGGGAGCCGTGCCGACGGGCTGACGGACGATCCTGACGACTTCGGTGCGGGTGTGCTCGGGCCCATCGTTGAAGTCGATCGCCTCGGCCGCCGCTGCATTCCAGCTCAGCGCGACGGTGACAAGCGCTCCACAAAAGAAGAGGGTGGATTTGTGCATAGAAAGGGGATTTTTTGGAAAGGTGGCAAAAGTACTCTTCCAGGTCGAGCGGAATCTGGGCCACGCGAGGCTGGAATCTAATTGCAAACTTCCCCGCCCAGATAAGCCGCCCGCACCTGCGCATTTTGCCGGAGCGCCTCGCAGGTGTCCTCCAGGATGATCCGCCCGGTCTCGAGCACGTATCCATGATTCGAGATCGACAGGGCCAGATTCGCGTTCTGCTCGACGAGCAGGATGGTGAGCCCGAGTTCTCGATTTACTTTCACGATGTTCTCGAAAATCGTCTTCACCAGGATCGGCGCAATGCCGAGCGACGGCTCATCCAGCATCAGGCACTTCGGCTTGCTCATGAGCGCCCGACCGATGGCCAGCATCTGCTGTTCGCCGCCGGAGAGCGTGCCCGCGGTCTGCTTGCACCGCTCTTTCAGCCGCGGAAAGACGCTGAAGATGTAATCGAGATCCTTGGCGATATTCGCCGAATCCTTGCGCAAATAGGCGCCCATCTTCAGGTTTTCCAGCACGGTGAGATTGGCAAAAACCATTCGCCCCTCCGGCGATTGCGCCAGGCCTCGCCCCACGATGTGATGCGGCTTCAAACCGCGGATCTCTTCCCCGTCGAATAAGATGGAACCGGACCGCGACGGAACGATGCCTGAAATTGCCCGCAGCGTCGTGGTCTTGCCCGCCCCGTTCGCCCCGACCAGCGTCACGATGCTGCCCTTTTCTACCACGAGCGAAATGCCATGAAGCGCCGAAATCGAACCGTAGCCTACTTGGAGATCGCTAATGGTGAGCACGGGAAAATAGTTCGATGAGTTGCGGTTCTCGTTTCAACAGTCCTCTTTGCCGAGATAGGCTGCGATGACCTTGGGATCGCAGCGGATCTCCGCGGGCGTTCCCTCCGCGATCTTCTGGCCGTACTCCAGCACGGCAATGCGCTGACAAATCCCCATGACGACTTTCATGTCGTGTTCGACGAGTAACACTGCGAGGCCGAATTTCTCCTGCGTAAAGCGGATCAGCTTCATCAGCTCCAGCTTTTCTGTAGGGTTCATCCCCGCTGCCGGCTCATCCAGGAAAAGCAGCTTTGGCCGCGTGGCCAGCGCTCGGACGATCTCCAGACGACGCTGATCGCCGTAAGGCAATGCGCGGCAGGAAAGGTCGCGATCTCCGGCTAGCCCAAAGATCTCCAGCAGTTCCATAACTCGCGCCTCCACCTTCCGCTCCTCCTCCACCAGTCCTTTTCCCCGCCAAAGCGCGTGCGCAATCCCGTGGCTCAAATGCATGTTGCAAGCACAGCGCACATTATCGAAGACACTCAGCGACCCGAAAAGGCGGATATTTTGAAACGTGCGGGCCATCCCGCGCGCCGTGATCTTGTACGGACGCCGACCGACCACGGATTTCCCGTCGAACTGAATGTTGCCGGAAGTCGGCTGATAGACACCCGTCACGAGATTAAACACCGTCGTTTTCCCAGCGCCATTCGGACCGATGAGCCCCACCAGTTCACCCTGGTTTACGTGAAACGACAGCTCGCTGACCGCCTTCAGGCCGCCGAATTTGACCGTCACGTTTTCGAGTTGCAGCAGCGGCGTCATGAAATCAGCTCGGTTCCGGTTTCAAGCGGCGGCGAGCCACTCCCCACGACCCGAAGAGACCTTGCGGGCGCGTGATCATTAATATGATGAGGAGCAGCGAGTAGAGAATCATGCGGTTTTCCGCCACATGCCGAAGCCACTCGGGCAGCCACTCGTACCGCGCCACCGCCCGCAGAACCTCCGGCAGGATCGTGAGGATGCAGGCCGCGAGACAAACACCCGCCGTATTGCCCATGCCGCCCAAAATGACCATGACAACGATGTCGACTGACCGGAGAAAATTAAAGCCCTCGGGATGGATGAATTGTTTGTAATGCGCATACAAGCCGCCCCCGATTCCGGCGAAAAAGGCCGCGATCAAAAAGGCCAGCACCTTGTATTTCGTCGTATTGATGCCCATCGCCTCCGCGGCAATTTCGTCGTCTCTCACCGCAAGAAAGCCTCGCCCATAAGTCGAGTGCACCAAGGCCAGAACGGCGTAGGCGCAAAGCGCCGCCGCAGCAAAAGTCCAAAAGAAATTCGTGTATTGCGCCATCCCCCCCAATCCCCGCTGAGCTCCCAAAGGTTCGGCATTTTGAATGATGCCTTTGATGATCTCGTTAAAGCCCAGAGTAACGATCGCCAGGTAGTCGCCTTTGAGGCGCAGCGAAGGCACGCCGACCACCAATCCGGAGAGAGCCGCAGCCGCCCCCCCGTAGGCCAGGATCAACAGGAACTTGAACGCTGTGGCGGTGACATCGAGGAAGGAACCGGAGCCGTCTACAGGCAGCGACGCTACAGCCGCCACCAGTGCGTTATGCAAGGCCAGCAAGGGATTCGCCACCAACGTAAACAGCAGCCAGAGACTATCCAGCGACCAGGCCAGTGGATCCAGCCAGACCGAGTCCACATGAATGTTTGCGAGCAACGGCAGGTAGGTGAATTTAATTCCCATCCCCAGCGCGCTCGCGAGATACGCGCCCACCGCCATGAAGCCGGCATGGCCCAATGAAAACTGCCCCGTATAGCCGTTGACCAGATTTAGACCGACAGCCAGGATGATATTGATCCCGATCCCGATCAGTACGTCGTAATAATAAGGATTCAGCCCGTGCGCAAAATACGACGAGATCGCACAGACTCCAAGAACGGCGATGAGGATCGATTTCGGGCGCATTTAGACTTTTTCGCGGTCTCCGCGGCCCAATAGGCCGGTCGGCTTGAAAATCAGGATGAGAATCAGCACGGCAAAGACGATGGGGTCTCGATAGGTGGGCGAACCGTACCCGACGACCATCGTTTCAATCACCCCGATGAGAATGCCGCCCAACACTGCGCCGGCAAGATTTCCGATCCCACCCAACACCGCAGCCACGAATGCCTTCAGCCCCATCAATACTCCCATAAGCGGATCCACGGATGGCTGCTGGATCGACGTCAGAATGCCGGCGGCCCCGGCCAGCGCCGAACCCAGCCCGAAAGTAAACGAAATGACGAAATCGTTATTCACCCCCATCAACGACGCCGCGACCGGATTAAAGGCGACCGCTCGCATTGCCATCCCGATCTTCGTGTGCTGCACGATTTGCCGCATCAGCGCCAGCAAGAGCACGCTCACAACTACCACAATCACCTGTCCAACCGTAATCGTGATCTCCGAAATGCTTCCCCACGATTGTGGAATCTCGATGGCCACATCGTCGATAATCGTCGGGAAAAACTGCGCATCCGCCCCGAATGCATATTGACCGGCGTTTTCGAGAAAAAGCGAGACGCCGATCGCCGTGATGAGCACCGTCAGCTTTGGCCGTTCGCGGAGCGGCCGGTAACAAAGCTTCTCGATGATGATGCCGATCGCCGCGCAGGCCGCCATCGCCACCGCTAGGACAATCGTCGCAACTCCGTACGATGGCTTGTTTCCGAAGAGCGTCAGGACCCGCGGCCCAACGTAGACCCCGACGAAGGCCCCGAGCATGTACACATCGCCATGCGCGAAGTTGATGAACCGCAGCACGCCGAACACCATCGTGTACCCCAGCGCGATCAGAGCATAGATTGCCCCCAGCGAAAGGCCGTTGATGAGTTGTTGGAGAAACTGGATCAATCGGGCAACTCTTGGTCGGTCTGTTGGGATTTTCTCTTCGTCCGCGGCCTACGGGGCCACGGTTTCCACGAAATGAAACTTCCCCTCGCCGATTCCCAAGATCACCGCGGGCTTCTCCGCATTGCGGTGTTCATCCAGCGTGATCTTTCCCGTCACCCCGGGGTAATCTTTCATCACGGCGATCGCATCCCGCAGCTTGTCCCCGGCCGTCGCACCGGCCTTCTTCATGGCCGCCACGAGGATTTCGGCGCTGTCATACCCGAGCGCCGCCATGTCGTCCGGCTCCGCCCCATATTTCGCCTTATATTTCTCCACGAAATTCTGGACCGCGGGAGCCTTGTCCTCCGCCGAAAAGTGACAGGAGAAGAAGCAACCATCAAGGGAATTGCCGCCCACCTTCAGCAGCGAATCGCCCACCCAGCCATCACCACCGAGCAATGGAACCTTGATCCCGAGCTGACGCGCCTGCCGCGCGATGAGCGCCACTTCACCGTAGTAGCCCGGCACAAAAATCGCATCCGGCTTCACCGCTTTGATCGAGGTGAGCTGCGCTTTGAAATCCTTGTCTCCCGTCGAATACTTTTGCTCTTTCACGATCTCGCCGCCAGCGGCCGCAACTCCCTTAACGAAAAATTCCGCCAGACCGACCGAATAATCCTGTTTCACATCAGTCAGCACCGCGATTTTTTTCCAGCCCTTCGAATTCGCAAATTTCGCCATCACTGTTCCCTGAAAGGGATCGATGAAGCAGACGCGGAAAATGTAGTTTCCCATCTCGGTCACCTTCGGATTGGTCGACGCGGGAGAAATCATCGGGATCTTGTTTTCCTGGCAGATCGGCGCGGCTTCCATCGATTTCGACGATGCCACCTCGCCCAGCACCGCCACCACTTTATCCTGCGAAATCAACTTCCGGACGATCGTCGCCGGCTGCCCGGCGAGCGACTGGTCGTCCTCCGTGATGAGCTTGATCTTCTTCCCGAGCACGCCGCCGGCCGCATTGATCTCGTCAATGGCCAGGGCCGTGCCCTTGTGCGAGGACTGACCGAAGCTGGCGCTGCCGCCCGTGAGCGAGGCAAACTCGCCTACGACAATCTGGTCCTGCGCAAAAACAGCTGCGCCCAGCGCGAGAAACGAGATGGTAAAAAGTGAAGCAGTGCGATGTTGCATGGAGGCGAAGGTGTGAAAAGCCGGGAGGCTAGGCAGCCGATCCGCAGAGTTCAATGGCAAAGCCGCAAATCTGTGCTTTTTGACACAAAAGGGCGCCGCAGAAAGCGTTGGAGCCTCGTCCGGGCCGGCCTTCCCCTCGACTTTGCCGCGTCTCGGCGAACTTCTTGAAAAATCTCGCTTTGCAACGGCGCCAGTCAGCCTCTACGTATTTTGTTCCGCCATGTTCCAACTTTCCCGCATCGCCGTTTTTGAGCTGCCTGGAGCTCTCGGCCATCAGCATTCGCACGCGTGAACCCGATTACCTTTTTCTGGAAATCCTCCATCGGCAAAAAGTGGCTGGTTGCGCTGACCGGTCTCGTCCTCATCGGCTATGTGCTCGGGCATCTCGTCGGCAATCTCCAGGTCTTCGCCGGCCCGGCGCAGATCAATGCCTACGCGGAGTTCCTGCACAGCAAGCCCTTCCTGCTGTGGGTCGTCCGCTGGTTCCTCATCGCCTGCTTCGTCGTCCACATTGCGGCCACGATCAAGCTCACGCTGGAGAATAACGCGGCCAAGCAGATTAACTACGAGTATCGAAAGCTCCGCCCCTCGACGATTGCCTCGCGCACCATGGCCATCTCCGGTCTGGTCGTGCTTTGCTTCGTCATCTACCACCTGCTCCACCTCACGCTGCGCGCCACGGATGGGCGCTTCCGCCCGCTCGGGCACGGCGGCCTGCTCCATGGCGAGTACGACGTCTACACGATGATCGTGCTGGGCTTCCAGCCGCACGGACTCGGGGTTTTCGTGGCGCTCTTTTATCTGCTCGGCGTCGGCCTCCTCTGCCTGCACCTGAGCCACGGCTTTTCCAGCGTTGTGCAGACTTTCGGCCTTACGACGAAGCGCACCCACCATCCGCTGGTCATCGGCGGGCGCATCCTTTCCGGCGTCATCTTCCTCGGCTACGCCTCGATCCCGTTTGGGGTCTGGTTTGGAGTTCTTTCCCTTCACGCTTCACTATGATCGGCACGCTCGATTCCAAAATCCCTTCCGGCCCGCTCGAAAAGAAGTGGGAGAAGCATCAGTTCGAGTCCAAGCTGATCAATCCGGCCAATCGCCGGAAATACGAGATCATCATCGTCGGTTCCGGTCTCGCCGGCGGCTCGGCCGCCGCGACGCTCGGCGAGCTCGGGTACAAGGTAAAGTGCTTCTGTTATCAGGACTCGCCGCGCCGCGCGCACTCCATCGCCGCGCAGGGCGGCATCAATGCGGCGAAGAATTACCAGAACGACGGCGACTCGGTGCAGCGCCTCTTCTACGATACGATCAAGGGCGGCGACTTCCGCGCCCGGGAGGCAAACGTTTACCGGCTCGCGCAGATCAGCGCGCGCATCATCGATCAATGCGTGGCCCAGGGTGTGCCCTTCGCCCGCGAGTACGGCGGCTTGCTCGATAACCGCTCCTTCGGCGGCGCCCAGGTCTCGCGCACTTTCTACGCCAAGGGCCAGACTGGCCAGCAACTCCTGCTCGGCGCGTACCAGGCGCTCGAAAAACAGGTCGGCCTCGGCTCGGTGCAAATGTTTCCGCGCACGGAGATGCTCGATCTCGTGCTCGTCGACGGCCACGCCAAGGGCATCGTGGTGCGCGACCTCATCACCGGCAAGATCAGCTCCCATAGTGCGGATTGCGTGATTCTGGCCACTGGCGGCTACGGAAACGTCTTCTACCTCTCGACGAACGCCAAGGGCTGCAACGCCACGGCCATCTATCGCGCCTACAAGAAGGGCGCCCTTTTCGCCAACCCCTGCTACACGCAGATCCATCCGACCTGCATTCCCGTGACCGGCGACTATCAGTCGAAGCTCACGCTCATGAGCGAGTCGCTGCGCAACGACGGCCGCGTCTGGGTGCCATTGAAAAAGGGCGACGAACGCCCGCCGGCGCAGATTCCCGACGAGGAGCGCGACTACTATCTGGAGCGAAAGTACCCGAGCTTTGGCAACCTCGCCCCGCGCGACATCGCCTCCCGCGCCGCGAAGCAGGTCTGTGACGACGGCCGCGGCGTTGGCCCCGGCAAGCTCGGCGTGTATCTCGATTTCGCCGATTCGATCAAGCGTCTGGGTCGCCACGTCATTGAGGAACGCTACGGCAACCTCTTCGAAGTGTATGAGCAGATCACGGCGGAAAATGCCTACGAGACGCCCATGCGCATTTTCCCGGCCGTGCATTACACCATGGGCGGGCTCTGGGTGGACTACGATCTCATGTCGAATATCCCGGGGCTCTTTGTTCTGGGTGAGGCGAATTTCTCCGATCACGGCGCCAATCGCCTCGGCGCGAGCGCGCTCATGCAGGGCCTGGCCGACGGCTATTTCGTGATCCCGAGCACCATCGGAAACTATCTGGCGGACCAGAAGGATCGCCGCCCCGCGCCCGATCACGCGGAATTCAAAAAGAGCGAGAGCGAAGTGCAGGAGCGCATGTCCAAGCTCCTCGGCATCAAGGGCCGCCGGTCGACTGATTCTTTCCATCGCGAACTCGGCCTGCTCATGTGGGATCTCTGCGGCATGGGCCGCACGGAAAAGAGCCTGCAACGCGCGCTCAAACGCATCCCTACCCTGCGCGACGAGTTCTGGAAAAATCTGCGCGTCACCGGCAAAAACGAGGAGTTCAATCAGGCCCTGGAGAAAGCCGGACGCGCGGCCGATTTCCTGGAATTTGCCGAACTCATGTGCCTGGACGCTCTGGAGCGCCGCGAATCCTGCGGCGGCCATTTCCGCGAGGAATTCCAGACGCCCGATGGCGAAGCCAAGCGCGACGACGAGCACTTCGCGCACGTGGCGGCTTGGGAATACAAGGGCGAAGGCAAAAAGCCCGAGCGCCATGTAGAGCCGCTCACTTTCGAAAACGTTCACCTGGCCACGCGCAGCTACAAGTAGCCGCAGGCGATTCCGGTCAACCCACTTTTCATCGTATGAATCTCAATCTGAAGATCTGGCGTCAGCGCGACGCGGACACTCCCGGCTGTCTCGAAGATTATGAGGCGCGGAATATTCCGCCGGATGCGTCTTTTCTGGAAATGCTCGACTTGGTGAATGAAGAGCTGCTCGCGAAAGGCGAGGAGCCGATCGCCTTCGATCATGATTGCCGCGAGGGCATCTGCGGCACGTGCTCGCTCACGATCGATGGCGTGCCGCACGGCCCCAGCGAGACGACGACCTGCCAGCTCTACATGCGGAAATACAAGGATGGCGACACTATCCACGTCGAGCCCTTCCGCGCCCGGCCTTACGGTGTGATCAAGGACCTTTGCGTCGATCGCAGCTCACTGGACCGCATCATCGCCGCCGGCGGCTTCGTCACCGCGCACGTCGGCTCGGCCCCGGATGGCAACGCCGTGCCGATCGGCAAAGCCAGCGCCGACAAGTCCATGGACGCCGCCGCCTGCATCGGCTGCGGGGCCTGCGCCGCCGCCTGCCCGAATGGCAGCCTCATGCTTTTCGTCGGCGCCAAGGTGTCGCACCTCGGGCTCCTGCCGCAAGGCCAGCCCGAAAGCTCGCGCCGCGCGCTTAAGATGGTGGAAAAGATGGACGCCGAAGGCTTCGGCAACTGCTCAAACCACTACGAATGCGAAGCCGTCTGCCCAGCGAATATTCCCGTCGAGGTGATTGCCCGGCTGAACCGCGACTACACGCTCGCCGCGGCAAAGGCGAGCGTCTAATTTCGTTCTTTGTTTTCCGTCGATTCAGTCCGACGAAATAGGGCGCAGCCCATTGCTGTGCCCGCTGCGCTACTTCAATCCGCTCAACGTATAGAGGCTTTCCTTATAGTCCTGATATAGCGTTTTGAAGTCGCTCTCACGGCACGTGAGCTCGAAGCGCAATTGCATCTCTGCGAAATTGCAAAAGAGAATGGTCGTCATAAGTCTCTCTGAGTACGCGGAGTAGCTGAAGGCGATGCGGTATGTCTCGTGGCGGTTCATCTTCAACAGACCCGCCTCGTCATCGCCCCATTCGACACCTTTCGCATCCTTGGGAAGGCCCCGCTCCACTTCGGCCTTCAATACCTTGACCGTGTCAGGATCGAAGGATTCCGTGATCGGCTTTGGCTTAGCCGTAATGGTCATTTCCGCCCCGGCCCCGGCGTTCTGCGGCCGGAATACGGCCTTGGAGGCATCGCCGGAGCTCGACCAATGGTAAGGCGGACGAAAAGTGACGATCCCAGCCGCGGTGCGGAAGGCCACGTCGCTTACCGCTCCCCCTTCGTGTGGCGTGTTGTGTGGGACCGGAGTCAAGTCAATGCCGCCCGCCGCCCACGCGGCGATGGACGACGCCAGAAAGCAGAGGACTAATTTTGGTAACATCTCTGTTTGATATAGGTGACGTTCAACAAGGTTCCCGGAGGCGGCGTGGTCTGAAGCAGTGGGTCGAAGGCCCAATTCCGGATCGGAGGATTATAGCTCGCCGAAGCCCAGCGGCCAGTCGCTTGTTGGCTTTGAAACATTTCCACCATTGAGCCGCGGTAGGTAAATGTCACATTGCTCCAGCTCTCCAGAAACCGCGGGAAATTCTCCACTCCGCCGCTGTAGGCCCGATTGTCACTGTAGGTCGTTAAAGTCGGCACATTCCCCGAAAGGAACGCAGCATTCACCGTGGTCGCAGTCGCGACTCGACTGTTTACATCGGCGCTGGAATTGGAGTCCACCCAGTTATTTGAAAGTACATTGATGGCATCACCGACGATCGCAGTGGACTGCCGGGTGCCCAGCGTATTGAAATCTCCCTGCAGATAGATGGGATTATCGCTCACGATCGTCAGGCCGTTCAGAGGCACAGTCGCGCCATTTTTGATTTTGACCCCTCGCTTGTTGTATGTCGTCGTTGTCGTGCCGTGCGATGTCGTCGTCGTCGTGCCGGCGCTTTGATCGGAAATCCAGATCACGTTGTTCCAGCCCGGAATCGTCGACGCGGCGTTGGTTCCGGCCGGCGTTCCCGACGGCATGAGCTTGCTCACATCGATGGTCACCAAGCGGATATTTGAATTGGTTGCAGACTCTCGATTATCCTGAATCGTGGTATTCGTGGAAATTGCCGGCGAGACCGCCTGATAAAGCGTGCTGGTCGTCGACACCGCATTTCCTGACGAATCGAGGACACTGATATTATTATTTGCGTCGATCGTGATTCTCACGCCTGCGGAGTCGTAATAGCGCGGATTCGAGGTTTGTCCAGACGTTGAGTCTTGAGCCGTAAAAGTGTCAGTATAATTCGGATCTTTTTTCTCCACTATCTCATGATAGCCGGTATCATTCGGGTCGCTCGCGGAAAACTGGTTTGGATTGATGCCAAATGGGTTTTGCGCGGCAGTTCCGGGCTGTGGCGACATTCCAGCCGCAAATGTGTCCCCGGGAGCGACTCCTATGTGCGCCTTGGTGTTCGGCCACGGGCTTTGATCACCCGGAAGCGGCGTTTTATTTCGCCAAAGATAATCACCCGGACCATATCCGGCAAGATAATCGTTCATATAGTTGACATTGGAAGTAAATGTCAGCGAGTTGCCGCCGTCCGGCGAAGCATAGATGCTGCCATTACTCCAGACCGGGCCGCTCACGGTAAACACCGGACTTGGATGAAACTCCAGTTCGTCCGTATAGAAAATTGCATACTGCCAGGGAGACGAGATGCGCTTCTCGAATACCCGGCGGACCTTTGCAAAGATGCCTTGCCGCAGGCTGCTCTGCTGGTTGATGGGCGCCGGAGCTGTCACATCGGCATAACAAAGATAAAAATACGAATTATCGCTGGCAGAAGCATATCGCGACCCCGCCGGAGTTCCCGAGGCGCCCGCATCATTGAGACAGGGGTCGACCGGCTCGAGTCCCATCGTCACCGTGTATTTGCTCACCTCAGGCAGGACACTCGACGGCGGCGCCGAAATCGTGAAGGATGATCCGGCCAAAACCTGGTTTTGTGCGCCTTGATAGGTCTTTCTCCATTGGCCAAATGCCCAGTCGATACACGCCTCGCCTACTTCCTGCGCCGCCTCGTTGGAGACCGTACGCTGCGCAAAGCGGTTAGTCGCCGACGTTACTTCCAACGAGGCCGCAACTACGACGGCCACGAACATTACTATCAGCATCGCAAGCAGCAATGCGCTGCCTGCAGATCGGGAGGTTTTTGTTTTCATGGAATATTTAATACTGCTTGGCGGTCAAGGAGAAGTCCTGTGACACCGTGACTAGCGTCGAAAAATTGATTGCCTTGAACCCACGCGAATTGCCAACCGGTTCACGACTGGAAAACGCAACTTGAATATACCGATTGCCTGAGCCCGCATACGAAAAAGGAGCGGCTGGCGTCGGGGCTACGGGCGCAGTAGGCGGCGTCGCCGGAGAGGCATAGGTCGACGCCAGCGGCCGGTTCGTGATGTTCCGGGCTACGACGTACCCGGGAGTGGACGTAAAATTCGGCGTCCCAGTGTTCGGGGCGCCGTTTGCGCCAACATTTGGATAGTACATCAGATTCCCGTTGGAAGCGATGAGCAGGGATCTCTGCGTCACGTACCCGATATAGTTCACCGTACCGGTCCCATCGATCGCGTAGCCCAAATTCGAGGACAAAGTCAGCGTGAAGGCCCCGGAGGTACTGGACGTCGGGGAAGTGTAAGACGCCGACGGATAGTTTGACCAAGATCCCGTAGCAGCGGTGATATTCCACTCGAGTCCGCCAACGAGTCCACCGCCGAAGCCGGGGAGAAAAAATCGCATCCCCGCCACTGGTACCGGCGCCGTGGGCGACATGATAAAACTTCCCGCGCGGCGCGCGTATCTCGGCGTAGCCGAACTGGTGATCGGTTCCGGAGTCCCAGATGCTCCTATGTACGGCAGGTATCTGGTGTCTGGGTCATATGGCAACTTCGCCTGAATTTGAACGGAGGTGCTCGTTGCGGCATTGTTGTTCGTGATCTTCACCGGGCCAAGCACCACGGTTTCGAACTGAACGCCAGCCGCAGGGCCGTTTCCAGTGATCTGCGTATCTGTGGCATCGACCAGCATTGGCGTGGAGGCGGATGCATGGAGCCGGTCGATCGCCAGATTCAATAGACTCCGGCCATTTTCGTGTGCGTAATCAATCGAGTAGTTCTTGGAGGCCAATGTGCCGAGGGTTTCGAGCAGCACGAAAAATCCAGCCCCTGCAATGGTCACTACTCCCACCGTTACCAGCGTCTCAATGAGCGTCGAACCCGAAATTTTGGTTAAAACCGTTTTCATGATTTTAGTTATCAGTGGTCCGAAGGGTATGCCTCGTGAGCGTAATTGTCGCGCGTCCGATATTATAGGTCAGAGTGACTGTGGCCCTATAACACGTGAAGACAGGCGCACTCGTCGGACTTACGTCCTCAATCAAGGTCGTCATCGTGCCATTGATGGACGCGGTCGGCAGATATGCCGCCGATGTCAAGGTGCCGGGATCAATGTAAAGCGGAACCGTGGTCGTGGTCGTTCCTAAAGCTAGGACCGGATTCACCTGCGGGTTCGCACCTTGCGGACTAAACGGCGTCGCCGTCGTGATGAGATCGATCTGGTCCCGCACGGCTTCTTCGGCCGCGGTATAGGTCCGCCCTGACGACGCATTCCGATTCGCAGTCGAAATGACATCCATTCCGACGCAGCCAATGACGACGATGACGCCAATCGCGATCAACGATTCGATAAGGGTAAAACCTCCTCGGCTATTGGATTGGGCTTTCATTTTTTAGAATCTCTATACAGACAGCATTTAGCGGACCACCTCCCGGAGCGAAGAAATCGACCGACTGCCCTCAAAGAGCAGTTTTCCTGCGCACGAGAACAAAATTTGCACTTTACAAGCGCCCTCTAATGCCGTTTCTTCTCCGCCCCCAAGCGCAAACCCAAAAAATACGCGCCGTTGGTCCTCGGGCGTCGGTCATCCTTGACCGAGGCCGTCTGCGTCGAGGGAAACCCGGCTCAATCCAGTTGAAAATGCGGTGAAGTGCAGCGGAAGACCGACGCCAGTTCGTCTCTGCCACACCTGCCGCATTTCCGCAAATCTACTATGCCAGTCCGTTTAGGCCTTTTTGAAATGCCGAAGTCGCTCGCGAAAGACGAGCCGACCCGCACCGACACCTACGCCAAGTTCATCGCCGAGCCCTTCGAGGCCGGGTATGGGCACACCGTGGGCAATTCGCTGCGCCGTGTTCTCCTCTCCTCGCTGGAAGGCGCGGCCATCACCTCCGTGAAAATCGGCGGCGCCGCCCATGAGTTCCAGACGCTCCCCCACGTGGTGGAAGACGTCACGGACATCGTCCTCAACCTCAAGAAGGTCAAGTTCAAGGCCCACGATCACGAGGTCCGCAATCTCACCATCTCGGTGAACAAGGAGGGCGCCGTCACCGCTGCCGACATCCAGGAGTCCGCCCAGATCGAGGTCGTCAATAAGGATCAGCACATCTGCACGCTCGACAAGAAGACGAAGTTCGAAGCCGAGCTGGAAGTGAAAGTCGGCCGCGGCTTCGCCACCGGTGACGAGAACAAGCATGCCGACCAGCCGATCGGTGTCATCGCCATCGATTCCATTTTCTCCCCCGTTCGCCGGGTCAAGTACGCCGTGGAAAATACCCGCGTCGGCCAGCGCACGGACTACGACAAGCTCCTCCTCGAAATCTGGACGGACGGCCGCATCACGCCGGAAGACGCCCTGGTGCATGCCTCTTCGATCCTGAAGAAGCACTTCGAGCCCTTCTACGGCTACGACGAGAATGCGGTGGCCTTCGACGAGACCCCGCAGACCGCGAACCAGGAAAACGTCAAGCTGAAGAAGCTGCTCAACATGAGCGTGAACGAGATCGAGCTCTCGGTGCGCGCGGCGAACTGCCTGAACAACGCCAATATCACCACCGTGGGCCAGCTCGCCCAGAAGACCGAAGCGGAAATGCTCAAGTACCGCAACTTCGGCAAAAAATCACTCAACGAGATCAAGGAAAAGCTCCAGCAGCTTGGTCTGTCCTTGGGAATGAAGTTCGACAACGGAATGGTCGACCCGAATCCCGCCGACACCAGCCTCGTGGTGCGCTAGAACTCGCCAACCGCCAACGAATAACCCCAAATGCGTCACCAACGAAAAACCGTCAAACTGGGCCGCAGCCAGGCGCATCGCGATGCGCTCCTCGCCAACCAGACCATCTCGCTCATCGAGCACAACCGGATCAAGACCACTCTTTCCAAAGCCAAGGCCGTGCGGCCTTTCGCCGAAAAGATGGTGACTCTTGGTAAGAAGAATACGCTGCACTCGCGGCGCACCGCCCTTTCCTACCTCCGTCACAACGAAGAGGCCGTCGGCAAGCTTTTCTCGGAAGTGGCTCCCCGCTGCGCCTCCCGCCGCGGCGGTTACATCCGCATCATCAAGCTCGCCCAACGTTATAGCGACGCCGCACCGATGGCGTTTCTGGAGTGGGTCGACGCCGAAGGCGCCGAAGTCGTCACGGCCAAGCCGGAAGCCAAGGCCGCGGCTCCTGCCAAGCCCAAGCGCGCCGCCAAGAAGAAGAGCGACGACGCGGAGAAGTAAGCGCGACCATCACTGAGTTTTGAAAAAGGGCGGAGCTTCGGCTCCGCCCTTTTTTCGTTGCAAATTGCGCACATAATTGTGCGCTCGCGCGAAGCTCCAGCTTCGTGCGGACCAAGGAGCGGAACTCCTGTTCCGCATGGAGGGGGTGTCCGCGGGAAGGCGGTGTGTCTGCGGGAAGGCGGCGCCGCCCACAATAAATTTGTCCATTCCGATCCTACGCCATGATGTCCTTCACCACATTCCCATGGACATCCGTCAGTCGGAAATCCCGGCCGGCATAGTGATACGTGAGCTTCTCGTGGTCCAATCCCAGCAAACTCAGCATCGTCGCGTGCAGGTCGTGCACGTGCATGGGATTCTCTACCGCCTTATATCCGTAGTCATCCGTGCCGCCATAGGAAAACCCACCCTTCACGCCGCCGCCCGCCATCCACATCGTATAGCCCTTGGCATTGTGATCGCGCCCATCCGGTTTGCGGCTATCCGGCGTGCGGCCAAATTCCCCGCCCCAAAGCACCAGTGTGTCTTTCAAGAGCCCGCGCGCCTTGAGATCCGCCAAAAGCGCGGCAATCGGCTTATCCGTCGCCGCGGCATTTTGCGTCATCTTCGAGCGGAGATTGGTGTGTTGATCCCAGCCCGCGTGGCAAACCTCAATAAAACGCACCCCCGCCTCCGCGAAACGCCGTGCCATGAGACACTGCCGGCCGAAATCGTTGCTCACCGGCTCGCCGATGCCATAAGCCGCCAGCGTCGCCGGCGTCTCTTTCTTGAAGTCCATCACCTGCGGCAACTGCGACTGCATGCGGAAGGCGAGCTCGTATGACTCGATCACACCTTCCACCTCCAGATTCTCGCCATCGCGTTTGAGCAGATCGCGATTCATCGCCTGCACCAGATCGAGCTGTTTGCGCTGAAGCTCGGTCGGCAGATCCTCATTTTTGATGTTGCCAATCGTCATTTCTGCGCCTTCGCCCTTCTGCGCGCCCACGCGCGTGCCTTGATAGACCGCCGGAAGAAAGGCGCTGCCGTAGGTCTGCGCTCCGCCGAGAGCCAGCGGCGGGCTGATCGTAACAAAGCCGGGGAGATTTTGATTTTCCGTCCCCAGCCCGTAGAGCGTCCAGGCGCCCACGCTCGGCCGCACGAATTGCGAGCTGCCCGTGTGCAATTGCACAAAGGCCTGCGGATGACTGGGGATGTCCGTGTGCATCCCGCGCAGCAGACACAAATCATCGGCCTGCCGCGCTACGTTGGGAAAGAGCTCGGAAATCCACAGCCCGCTCTGCCCCTGCTGGCTGAACTTGAATGGCGAACCGAAAATCTTCGATCCCCCGCCCTTCGCCACGCCCGGCTTGCCATTGTCTTCCCAAAGCTTCGGCTTGTAGTCGAAGGTATCCATGTGCGCCGGGCCGCCTTGCATGCAGAGAAAGATCACGCGCTTCGCCCGGGCCGGAAAGAGCGGCGCCTTCGCCGCCAGCGGATTGTGGCTCTCGGCGGCGACCGCCTGTGTCGCGAGGCTCTTGAAAGCCAGCCAACCGAAGCCGGCCGAAACCGTCTTGAGCAGATCGCGTCGGGTCAACATCCGCGGCGTGACTCCGCAGCATTCGTAGGGCAGACCGGATGAGGCATGTTGATTCATGGGAAACAAAAATTATTCGAGATAACGAAATTCGGCGGAGGCAAAGAGCGCCTGGCAAAAGGTCGACCAGGATAACATCGCGGCATCCATGGTCTTGCCGCCCTTCAGCGAAATCAGGCTGCGACCTTCCGTGAGCAGATAACGATCGGCCCGGGCCCGCTCCGCCTCCGTGGGCAGGCGGCCCAGCGCCAGCCGGTAGGCCAGGCTGATGCGTTGCGGGTAGTCCAGCGGCGCGCCCACGACCCGCTTCGCCATGGCGGCGGATTGATCGCGCACGAAATTGTTATTCATCAGATATAACGCCTGCGCGGGGACATTTGTGACATCACGCGAGGCCACGACCAGGCTGGATTCCGCGAAGTCGAAGAGATCCAGCAACTCCGGAGGGAAATCGCGCACGATCGGCAGATAAATGCTGCGCGTGTCGCTGTTCGCATTGGAAAAGACTTCCGGCTTGATGCCCTTGCCGATGTACCCCTCGCCCACGGTGGCCACGAGCGAGCCCACCGGCGGCGCGAGCTTCAGTTGCCCGCTCGCCGCCAGTATGGCGTCGCGGATTTCCTCGGCATCCAGCCGGCGCGGGGCGAAATGCCACCCCAGACGATTGTCCGGATCACGCTCCTGCCCGGCTGCCAATGTGGCGCTGCTCAATTGATAGCTCCGGCTCAGCGCCAGCGAACGGATCATGGTTTTGACGCTCCAGCCATCGCGCATGAATTCGACGGCCAGCGTATCGAGCAACTGCGGATTCGTGGGCAAATCGCCGCTGGCGCCGAAGTTGTCCGCCGTGCGCACGAGACCCTGGCCGAAGAGGTGCAGCCAGATGCGGTTGACCTCGACGCGGGCGGTCAGCGGATTGCTGGGCGAAGTGAGCCACTGCGCCAGCTCCATTCTCCCGCTTTCATTCGCGGGAATCTGCGGCGCCGCTGCGCCGGCATCCAGAACTGAGACAAAACCACGCGGGACCACTTCACCCGGCTGACTCAGTTCGCCGCGCACCAGCACGCTGATGTTGGCCGGTCGGCCTTCCTGCACTCCCATACATTGATTCTCGGCGACCGGCGTCGTGCCTCGCTGCTTCTTTCCCGCGGCTTGCTGGCGCAGTTTGGCAGCGCGCGCTGGATTGCGGGCTTCGATCCGCTTCAGCCGCTCGGATTCTTCGGCGCCGGACTTTGTGGCCGCCGGCTCGCTCTCCGGCACTTCCGCCGAGGCGGAAAGCGTGATCAAGGGCGTGGCATTCTTGTTTTTGCCGGCGACGCCGCCAAGACCACCCGTCCCATAGAGCACCTTGGTGCTATGGAAGATACCGGCCAGCGCATAGTAGTCGCGCTGCGGAATCGGATCGAACTTATGATCGTGACACCGCGCGCAGGCCACGGTGAGCCCGAGCACGCCGCGCGTCGCGGCATCGATCTGCTCATCGATTTCGTCCATCCGGAACTGCTCCGGATTCTTTTCATTCAGCCCCTTCGGCCCGATGGCCAGGAAACCGGTCGCCACGATGTGCTCATCCCAATCCGCGCCATCCTTCACGGGCATCAAATCTCCCGCGATCTGCTCGCGAATGAATTGATCGTAAGGCTTGTCCGCATTCAGCGCGGCGATCACGTAATCGCGATAACGCCAAGCCGTCGGAAACGTGTAGTTGCGCTCCTTGCCCGTGCTTTCGGCATACCGCGCGACATCCAGCCAATGCCGGCCCCAGCGCTCGCCAAATTGCGGCGACGCGAGCAGTCGATCCACGACTTTTTCAAAGGCATTGGTATCCTTGTCCGCGAGGAAGGCGTCGATGTCCTCCGGTTTCGGCGGAAGGCCGATGAGATCGAAAGTAACACGGCGGATGAGCGTGCGCCGATCCGCATCCGCCACCGGATGCAGCCCCTGCGCCTCCTGCGCCGCCAGGAGAAATTGATCCACCTCGGTCCGCGGCCAGGCCGTATCCTGCACCGCCGGCGGCGGTGTGGCCTTGGGTGCTTGGAAAGCCCAAAAATCTTTTGCCTTCTCTGGATCGGTATTTTTCTTGGCGATCACCGCGCCGTCGCGGGGATCCGGCGCGCCCATCTTGATCCACGCTTCGAAATCCGCTGCCACACTCTCCGGCAGCTTGCCGCCTTCCTTTTGCGGCGGCATGCGCATGTCCTTATCCTCCCAGCGCAGCGCCTTCAGGATCAGGCTTTCGCCCGGTTTGCCCGGCGTCACAGCCGCCCCGCTGTCGCCGCCCTGGCGAATGCCTTCCCGGGTGTCCAGCAGGAGACCGCCCTTTACTTTGTCCGCCTGCGCCGAGTGGCACTTGTAACACTTGTGCGCCAGCACCGGGCGGATCTTCGCCTCGAAAAACTCGCTCGGGTCTTTCGGGAGCGCGGACGTCTCTTCCGCCAAAGCCGCTCGCGCCGGCGTAAAGCCGATCAGCAGCGCGGCGGCGGCGAAGAGAAGCCGGGGGAAGGAAATAATGGCGGGCAGGCTCATCATGAAGGTTAACAGCGCTTTCCTCGGAAATTAGGACAGAAAAGTTTCCCGTTCCCAATGGGGGCGCCGTCCCTCAACCAAAGATTGTCCGTTTTTTACACGGGCTACCTTGGGTAACCGGCTAAAAGCGGCCTGCCCCAACGTCTCAATCGCGACTACGCGCTCACGGCGGCTATCCCATTATTCCCATTATTCCTATGCTTCCCATTTATTTCGCCTGGGCTGCACGCGGCGGCGCCCCGCCCATGGGTCGCGTCCTCCCGCGCTGCCATGCGCCAAAAGTTTTTCCGCAAAGTTTGTCCGAATTTAGCCTCCACCCGCTGTTACCCTTGCGAAGCTCTTGGACGCGCCCTCGCTCGCCCGACCTTCTCTCATCGAAAAAACCTCGAATCCAAAATCGATCCATGAAATTCCGTCTCCTGGCCTTCCTTTCCCTCGGCCTCGCCTTCACCCTCCCCTCCACCGCTCACGCCGGCAAAGGCAAAGGCGGCGGCGGTGAGGACGGCGAAATGCCCGCCCACCGCATCTTCAAGCGCTTCGACACGAATGGCAATGGCGTCATCGATCCCGGCGCCGAATCCGACGCGCTGCGCGCCGCTTTTGCCAAGAATCCGAAGCTGAAGTATCTCGACACCAACAACGACGGGAAACTCGACGACTCGGAAATCGCCGCGATCAAAGCCAAGCACGGCCACAAGAAAAAGAAGGACGACACCTCAGCCTAAACGAGATAGTTAACAACGCCTCCGCTCATGGAAGGCGATTCACAAAATCTCGATCGCAACAAGCGCCTGATGCTGCTCATGACGCAGCATCAGCGCCGCATTTTTTCCTACATCTACGCGCTCGTTCCAGACCGCCACGATGCCGAGGACATCCTGCAGGAGACCAGCCTGGTGATCTGCGAAAAATTCGAGCGCTTCGAAGCGGGCACCGATTTTGTCGCCTGGGCCTGCCAGATCGCCTATTGGGAAGTGCGCCGGGCGCGGCAGAAATTTGCCCGCTCGAAAGTGGTCTTTGACGATGAAGTCCTGGAGGCCGTGGCGCGCACGGCAGATGCCCTCTCCGCCGAAACCAATCTTCGCCACGAAGCGCTCGCGCATTGCCTGCAAAAGCTCCATCCGCGCGATCGCGAACTCGTGCTCACCCGCTATGAACCGGGCAGCGGCGTTGAGCACGCCGCGCTGCGCTCCGGCCGCACGCTGGAAGCCGCCTATAAAGCGCTCGGACGCATCCGCAAACTGCTCTTCGATTGTGTGACCCACCGCCTCGCCGAGGAAGAACCCGCCGTATGAATTCGCTCACCGACGAACAGCTGCTCGAGCTCCACGGGCTTTGCCATGGGCTCGTGGATAGTACGCTTACACCCTCGGAGCGCGACAAATTGGCCGCCTGGCTTCGCTCTTCGGAGGAAGCCCGTCAGGTCTACGTACGGGTCATGGGCCTGTCGGCGAGCCTTTGCCAGTACGCCGGCGAGATGCTGGCGGATGCGCCGATCGTTCCGCGGCCCGCGACCGCCTCGCGCGTCTTTTTGTTTCGTCCGGCATTTTGGCGTTTCACCGGACCGCTCGCCGCGGCTGCGCTGCTTGCCGTGACCTTTTGGATCGGCTCCCACAGCTCGGAAGACGAGGCGGCGAAGCTGGTCTCCACCGATCCCGAAGCCGAAGAAACCGTCGGCCATCTCTCCGCCGCCAAAGCCTGCCGTTGGAATGGCGCCACGCTGAACCTCGGCGACGAATTGCGCGCCGGGCAGCGCCTCGAGCTCACGGCGGGCCTGGCAGAAATCACCTTCGACAGCGGCGCTCAGGTCCTCCTCGAGGCTCCGGCCTCCCTGGAAGTGTCGTCCGCCTGGAATGCACTCCTGCGCCGCGGCGCCGTCAAGATTCACGTTCCGGCGCAAGCGGTGGGCTTTCGGGTGACCCACGCCGCAGTCGACGTGGTCGATCTCGGCACGGAATTCGGCATGGTCGCCGACGACACCGGCGGCGCGGAAGTGGTCGTCCTGCAAGGCGCCGTCGAGGCGACCTCTCACGAAAGCAGCGTGGCCAATGAAGCGCCCACCGTCTTGCGCGAGAAACAAGGCCGCCGCTTTTCCCGCGCCGGCGCCGCAGATCTCGCTGATCGCGACATTCAGTTGGCGCGATTCGCCCGGAAATTTGCCATGGAGGGCCCGCATGCGCCTCCGGCTTACGTTCACTGGAGCTTCGATTCACTCGCTGGTGATGCCTCCGGAGCCGATGTCGCCGGCCTCATCGCAGGTCGCTACGAAGCCGCCCACCGCCCGGAAGCCGTAGCCGCGCCTGCGGCCAACCCTTCTACCGAAGTCGCCGCCGACGGCCGCTGGAGCGGCGCTCTCCGCCTCGATGGCCGCCAACCTTGGCAGGCGCCCTTTCCAAATCTCTCTCAACGTGCGGTCCATACCATCGCCTTCTGGACGCGCATCGCCCCGGAGGCGGAGCTCTCGGCTGCGGGCCCCATCCTCGCCTGGATGCTCGGCGGAGCGGAAACGCGGCCCGTGGAAGTCGCCTGGAACCGCAATCCGGCCCAGGGCGCCTTCGGCGCTCTCCAGACGCGCGTCGGCCGCCGTTGCATCGTGGGCTCCACTTCGCTCCGCGACGGGCGCTGGCATCACATTGCCGTCGTCTTCATCCCGCATTGGCGCAACGAAAACGCCATTCAGACCAAACTCTATGTCGACGGCCGGCTCGAAGGCGTGACCGCGCGTTACGGCATCCGGCGGAAGAATCCCAACAATCGCCGCAACCCGGAGCCGCCGCCCGCAGTGCGCGCCGAACCGGCGCTCGACATCGTCACCATCGGCGGCTCGTCCCAGGAATCGCCGCGCCGATTCCACGGCGATCTCGACGAGCTTTTCGTCTTCGACGGTCGCCTCTCTCCCGCCGAAATCGCCCGACTCATGACGACAAATCAACCGCCGACGGTTGATTTAGCCGCAGAGTAACAAACGGCAAAGCACGGCCCAACATCGGCGCCCCACACCGGCCGCTGAATAAAGCCAATTCATCACTGATCGCGGGCGTGAAACGGACGAAAATTGCCAAAAATCGGCTTTTCGGTCTCTGAAATCATATCGAATACAAGCGCCTCATCACGAGAGCTTTACGATTTAAGTAAGTGCCATTATCCCGAAGGGATGCCAGCGATTAGCCGGTGCGTCGAGCGAGTTCCGCGAGCGAGACCACCGGTTGCTCCGAACAAAGTCTGCACCCTGAAAGGCGTGCCAGCAGACGTCGCTATCCACGCCTCTCGTTTTGTTACCCTAACACTTCTTGCGCTCCAGCCACGATCAAGTGAATGCTGCTCTCGTGAACTACGAAAGAGGAGACATCGACGAAACACTGGCAACGGTGTCAGGACGTGCCTCTCTGAGCAGGATTCGCTGGGATCTTTCGCTGCCCTCGGACGCCAGGCGTCAGGCGGCGCTCGCTGTAACACAGCAAACTGGTCCCGGTCGCCTCGTTTCATCACGAGCTCCAGCCGGCCGTCCGTTCGGGAACGGCTGTAACCGTCTGGGAGATCCTGCCCTACGTCGTTCACAGGGATGTCGTTTCGCTTTCCTGCCCGCCTCGGGCCCCGCCCTTAGATCACC